>Ga0302140_10002831_pt1 | contig 22444 bp, 24 predicted proteins | sample I_Bog_E1_1_FD_202095 | JGI IMG/M metagenome (GOLD analysis project Ga0302140, IMG submission 202095) | Peat permafrost microbial communities from Stordalen Mire near Abisko, Sweden - I_Bog_E1_1 | ecosystem: Environmental > Terrestrial > Soil > Wetlands > Peat | place: Sweden: Abisko, Stordalen... | reverse complement strand
AAATAAAAAGGTCCTAGTTTATGTTTAGCCTAATTGAAGATTAAATACGTGGGTGAGTAGTAGGTACTTGCTCAGGGCTACTTAGGTTACTTAGGTAAGCCGGGTAAGAAGAGTGTGAGCCGAGGGTAAGCCGAGGGTAAGCCGAAGGTAATTAGTACCTAAATAGAAGCTGCGAGCTTACTAACTGGCCTTGGGACGAAGAAAAAAAAGTTGTGTTCAACTGCCGGAAAGGCAACAACTTTCAAAGGATTTTAACACATGGCGGGCCGAAGCAAGATATTGCTGGCACCTATGGCCTTGTATACCGTGGTTATGGTACTATCAGAATTGCCCCTATCGTTATAAGGTCCAACACCGCAACTTCGGCAGAGAAGAAGAGACGGGAGGAGTCCGCCAAGTACCTTCTTGAGAATCTCATCAATTGCAAGCAGCTTAGAGCTAGCCGCGTAGGCCAGCTCACCTCTCTCTCCCAACACCTTGCAAACGCTGTAAAATCCGCGGTAGTTAGGCCCATGACAGCACTCCAAGGCTGCAGCATAGACGCCATCTTTGATGATGAGCATTGGAGAGCAACTGGCCAGGATCTTATCAAAAAGGCTTGGATGGTGATTCGAAACGATCTCCCGGGAGGAGTTTCTTTCGAACAGGTACGGAATGGGTTACCCGTGAAATGAAAGAAAGAACTGGCGAGATCCACACCGCGCTTACGGACATGATGGATGGACATCAGACGAGTGTCGGAGCAATAAATGGTTGGTTTGTCAAAAGTGGTATGCTCCATACGCCTCCAATTCTCTGTCCAAAGCACCAAGCCGTCATACATGCAGTCAACGCGAGGTCGCTGGAGATTAGAAAGCAGTTGAAGCTGCAAGAAAGCGAGAAGACTAAGGCTACAGGAGAAACCAATGGCAGATTCCACAGGTCGGGTTCAAACCTCGACGATGACCACGAAAGACTTGACAAGTTGGAAGTGATCAGGATGAAGAAATAAAAACGCCAGGCAGAATTGCTTGGAAAACAGCCAATGCCAACCAGCTACACCGCTCCCCCCATTTCGCCTCTAGGAAACTCACAACTCCGACAGGGGTGAACCGAGTTTGCGTTCTGCATAGCATCTGCTGGTATATTTCACATCCCCCTTCTCTGTGATGACAAGATGTGTACTGCGTGCTGTACGTCAAACCTTAGTTGGAGGTGCTTTCGTCTATTCACCAACCTCCGCATGTTTGGATACTGACATGTCCAGAATGTTTCAAAAATAGTGGAAAACTCGGCATTATTGTTCTGGGAGCTATTCTACCTTGCAAAATCGCACCACGTGCAATTTGCCACGGGTCCCGCCAGAGAGATATTCAGAATGATGCTTCCCAAGTCCTTTCCCGGCACTATCCCCAAATATTCGACCGCGCAGACCAGGATTTCACCCCTCTTCAGCGCTGCGGACGATAATACGAGTCATCAGAATAGATTGTAGGCGAATATTCGGACCTAGCTCTAGGATTTCGCTGGTGAATATCGTCGTACTTCCGCTGATATTGGTTTTGTTGAAATAGGTGTCGGGGTAGGAAGGTTTCCCAAGCTGCATAGGGTATCTGGTTTCCTGGATATAGCTCGCCTTGACATCCACCATTCATCCCCATAGCATAGTAGGGGTGAGGTCTTGGAGCACCTGCAGCATATGGAATTGCGCCTGGGTAATACCCTGCAGCGGGCATCCGCCCATATCCATTCTCTGCCTCTCCGCTGCCTCAGCTCTTGCTCTGGTAGTCTGTAATTCGACGTGCAGGATCTCTGCATTTGCTGGAAAATGTGTTAGGGGAGCAGCTTCAAACATTACTGGAAGTTTAGAATCTCCTACCTCGAAATTGTTGCTCAAGCTGCGCTATATCTGCTTCACGCATTCTCCGTAACTCATCTTCCGCCTCCCTGTACAGCGCCCGAGCTCTCGCTGTTTGGAAGTCAGATATAGATCAGTTTTCGATTTGCTATGAGCAACCCACCAATCTCGCGAGCAATGTCAATGTCTCCTCCAAACCGCGTGACGACGTCGAAATTTCTGAATCGATCATACATCATCATCTCATAGCCAGCACGTTGCGGTCTCAACATCCGCATCTGCTCCAATTGCGCGAAGGTCGGTAAGCCGTCAAACTGTCTGGAATTCCTCAAGTTCGTCAAGATCCGGCGTGCGCAGCGAAGGCATTCGTAGCGGTATCCAATTCTGTCTGATATCAGGAGCTCGGCGTCGATCTCGCGTTCTAGAAGGTCCAGATGTGTTCCCATTCAAAGGTGACGGATCACAAGGACCTCGGCTTCGGACCAGGCGGCTCTGATGTTGTAGATTTGCCGCAGGGATGGGCCAACATCTCTGACCAGGCCATAGTTCTCGAGCCTGAAGTCCGCTGTGGCGAGTTAGCAGTCTAAATCGATCGTTAGGCTTACAGGACACTCACGGAATAAGGCCTGGCGTTGATGGTGGCGAAACATTGCTTCCTGATGGCTTGTTGGCTCGGGGTAGCTGATTGGAATTCCTTTGGTGATCTGAACTCAAAGATGGCGAGCGCAGTGCATATCGCCAAACAGTGCACACTGTCACCAGATCTGAGAATGAACGAGCCACGACGAAGTGAATAGGGCACATTTCCCAAGGTACCCCTCCAAGTCAAATGCTCAAAAATTTATCAGAAGCAACAATGACTCAGAAATCGGTGTCGTCCTATCGACTTCCAAATACTTAGATTCATCTGATAAAGACCGCTTCTCCGTTAGTCTGTCCCTTCAAGTAATTGAGTGGCTACCGGGTGGCCATTATCACAAATGGTCAAATTGTCGATCAGGAGGAGAAAGCTGAAGTTATTGGGGTACGCCATCTCATGGACGGCATCTTCACTTCTGAAAGGGTTGGTTGCTGTAAAGCCGACCCTCGCATATTTCAACGTACTATTAAGGCGTCAGAGTTCTCTTCAAGCATGCACGTTATGATGGTCGGCGACTCTGTAGACTCAGACATCAAAGGAGCCTTGGTTGCCAGATTGAGCGCTATTCTGTACTCGCCACCAGCACAGGAGTCACAACACGTGTTATTCGGAAAGAAAGTACCTCCCATCAGCCATATGAGCATGTTCCTGGAGCATTTAAACATCACAGAGACTAAATCCGAGCCTTTCTCTTTATCCCGCAAGGTCAACCAATACTGAAGGGATTGGCATCGATTTAGCAGATGGACCGGGATACTATCTTCGCATATTAAAAGGACCACAAAGCAAGGCAGAAGATATTCAACAATTTCACTAGAAACTATCCGAGGGCAGCGTTCGGTGATCTCCGATTCATGATATTAACAATGGCGAAGTCTGGACCTCCTGATCAAAGCTAAATGATTTGTCAGAGGACCTACCGAAAATATTCGGTGTGAGATCGAGCTACTAGAATAAGGGCTTCGCCATAGCCACCTTGGTTCCAAACCTCTTCGATTCCCAGCTTCAAGGCATATATTCCGCCCCCGCAGGAAGAAGTAGTTGGCAGATCATCCTAACCTCGTGAGGATTATGGTCAGTTTTGATCTAGCCGAATTGGGCCCTTCATCGCACTTTTCCTCCAATCGCATTGCCATACTTGACGCTTTAAACGAGGATCGCGCCGCCTAAAGCATTCCTTGCGTTGATCCTCCTGTGTCAGCTTCAAATCACGTGGAGTAATCTTCACCAAGACATAAACGTCTCGTCTTCATTTTCAGTGCTTGTGCAGGTCAAACCCTCCTGTAAGCCTCCCAGCGACCCCTCCTGGACCCATGATGGATCTTCCACTTCAAGTCCAGGAAGATGAAAAAGGCATCTTCCGAGATGCCCTCGACCGTCCCATGATTATGGTATTCAATCCAAACAAAAAGCATGCCAAAAATGGCAAAAAGGCCTGTTCAGCACCTCAGGTCAGCGCAAACCATACCAAGCCTCCATTAATGTTTGTCCAAGTAGACGGGTCGAAGAAGGAGAATCGATTAGAACGATCTAAGATGAGGACGCACGTTATGCAGAACCATTTTAGGCAAAAGAAAGCAAAGAATACACCATTACATAAACGCCCTCCCCTCACAGAATCCTCCAGGGAGTCTTTTGAAGCTAGCGCGATTGCGAGCAATGACCACATTGAGATATGTGCATTCTCGTTTCAACCAACCGCGGGCCTAGATCCATTCGCCCGCACCCGTTATCCTATAGATATGGACAATCGTGGATATCTTCTTGCTCATCACTGTAAGAGATCCGGCTCTCTCCTCGCCTGACATTTACTGATATGCCCATGTTCAGTTGTTACAATCCTTGTAGTAAGTGAAAAGAAAGCGAAACATGTTCTGACAACATTTCTCCGAGACCTCCTCCAGTTGAACGCTCGATTGACTACTCGTTCACCGCAGCACTGGTCAGTACCAACCGGTTTTGGATGGGCCGACTGCTTTAGAGCTGGATTGGATGACCCAGCTCTATTCCACGTTATCCTTCTCTGCGCTGCAGTTCACCTGCAATTCGTGAGCCAGGATGTTGTCTCCTCCGAGGTAGCCTACCACAAACTCAAAGCCATTCAATCCGTGAACGAGAGGTTGCAGATTTCCCCACAGGCAGTCTCTGATCACATTATACATGCTGTTATGCTATTGGCACTCAACGAGGCAAGTACATTGCCGATGCCGATCCACGAGAACATTTTTTAATTGGGTTCCGAAATACAGGGCGTTGGAGGGCCTGGAGGTGATATGTCTGCAGCGAAGGCACATTTAGATGGCTTATGCCGCATGATTGAGATTCGTGGCGGCCTCGCAAATCTCGACCAAGCTTTGCAGCAGAAAATTTGCTTGTAAGAGCCATCTCCACTGCCACATACAATTACCTAAGTTTCATCATAGCACCGACTATATCTGCTGCGTCCAACCCGATGAAGGACCACGATTCAGATTTCCACCGGCTAGCAAGTCATTCAATATCAACAAAATTGCCCCCTCAAATATAAAGGCCCCAAATGGTTTCCAGAACATCCTCCCCTTCGTAAACCTCGATCAAGAGTTCCTCAGCATCGCCATAGATGTCGAACGTTTCTGCATACGCTTTCGACAAGCAGAACAAAATGACCTCGGAAACAAGCTAGGACCACACGATTACGACGTGACAGTGCTACGGTATCGGCTAGTATGCATGGAAAATGCTAGAAAATCTACATCGCACAAAGAGCTGGTTGGGGATGCGTGCCGTGTTGGAACCCTGATCTTCTTCAAGACCGTCTTCGATCACTTTGGTTGCTGGGGCCCATCACACAAGATCTGGGCACAGCCCAACAAAGTCCTCGTCGACAAGCTTAAGAGCTATCTCATACGGTTAGACGACAGCGTCAATGCAGCGCGAACGGAATTGCTAGAGTTGCTGCTGTGGTTCAGCTTCGTGGGTGGACTGATGCACCTTGAGTCCGAGGATCGAAAGTGGTATAATGCTCACATCGCCACCACGGCGACGAAGCTGGGCCTCAACCACTTTCATGAGATTAAGGTGGTGCTGGAGAGATTTTTCTGGATTGGGTGGGTGCATGAACGGTCTTGTAGGGACCTGTGGGAGCATTGCCAGGCGGGATCGGAGCCGGCAAGAGATGCTTCGTCGGAATTTCTCCCTAGACCATCTGATTTGAAGAGTCCTCCCGCAGCTTATATGTCTCAATCGGTGCTGCCAAACGATAACATTCTTGCTCTTAGCAGAAGTTTGTTGATCCGACTCTAGGAAGAATGGTTCGGACTTTGTGAAGGGTAGGGAGAGATCCCTACCACTTGAGAGTAACACCTGACTTGCAGAATATAGATCACGTTGCTCTAAATCAACTTCCCTCGAAACCCGGTTTCTTGGACTCATCTTCTGAATATATCACGAGGTGAATCAATAAAGGCCTGATAATTTTAGCACTGATCAGAAACCATCTTGCGTTAACCTCTTATACGCCACAGTACCACCAGAAGATAGGTTGTAACGAGGGCATTTCGTTCAAGAAAGTGACGATCTAAGCAAGAGAACCCGCTCATCATACAGGAAGTCCTACCAAGTTTCAATGCGGCTCAGTCATCAGGCAGAAAGAATACAAAAGTCTACCAAATAGCATGTCCTCTCATCCAAGTCCACTCCCCATCAACCCCATTTTCCCTCCTTCCCGCTCTAACTTCGATTCTTCTTGCTTTCAAATTCATCTCCCACCCATGATCATGCAGCCTCAACCACTCAGGCACTCTAGCTTCCTCGCCATCAACCCCGCACCTCTCATGCGTCCCTTCCATCCCTTCTTCTTCCATCTCAATATATCTCTCAGCAACAGCAGCCATCATCTCAGCATTCCACACCCCCTCCTGCCAGCTCACTTTCCTCATGACCTCCACCGCACGCCTCCGAATACTGTGTTTCCGACATTTAATAGCAGTCCAGAACAAGCCCTCAATAATCCCCATCTCAAACATCAACACAACCTTCTTCCTCTCTGCTCCCCTCCCATCGGCAGTCCCATTCGACAAATAAATCAAATAATCCGCCAAACATAAAATCTCCTCAAACTCCCGATCGAAATCATCGAACACCATCTCGTCCGCGTACAGACAATTGACAGCTTTCATGTACGCAACTTTATTCTGGATTGACAGGACATTTGCGCCTTGTTGTTCCTGCCGCGTGAATTTGGTGGTGGGATGGCTGAGGAAGGCTGAGAAGGACGCTTCCCACTCTTTCAGCTGGGCTTGGAGGAAGTTTGATTCCGCGATGGTGGGAAGTGCGATGGGAGTGAGATTCGTCTTGCACGCGTCTGCCGTGCTGCGCATGAAGGAGTGCAGCTGACTTGATAGAGTATAGAGAATTTGCCGTGCTTGCGTGATGGATGAAAATTGTGTTGGGATATTGAGCGCGGTTCCTGCTATGCATAGACTGGGGGAGCGTCTTCCGAGAGTGCAGGATGTGTCGATGTCTAGTTGCGCGAAGGCTTGGATGATGTCGGCGTCGATCTGCATCTTGTTCGTGCTGCTGCTGAGCCAGTTCTTCTCACTGGGTAGTATTGATTGGAGGACCAGTAGGCAGTTTTCTAGATGTACTTGTGCGGTTTCGAAATTCTGTTGCAGTGCTTCGTAGTACATGCACATCAAGGCTCCAATTAATGACAGCTCGATTGAGCGATTGTCTGACTTGGCGAGGAGCGCGCTGAGAAAGATCAGGGCTTGAGTGAATTCCTGAGCTGCGTAGTCGAGGCCGTTGTTGGCCTGAGTGACAGATTTATGTTCAAGCTTGTTGCTGTTTTCGAAGTGGTCATGGAGTGCGCCAAGGGCAGCAACTGCGTGTTGGATCGCAGGCTCTGAGTTACTGGCCTGCAGAACCAGTCGAGTCCAACCTGGCAAACCAAAGTGAAGGGATAGATTTGGAAGTGTGCAGGTACGAAAGAAATCAAAGCTTCGGCCTTCAGGTGTCTGACTTTTGAAGGTGTGTGTGCCCAGGGCTGTCACGCCTGAATCTGGGGAGATCGGTGTTGGATTCCGGGTTCCGTAGCCGTCACACTTACGCCCTGTACTAGTACATCTGACGCAGTGGGGTCTAGTTTCATCACATTTGATACGTCTGACCCTGCCAGGAGATGGTTGTTTAGTATTTTTCTGGTGATTGAAGCTGGTGCTGAAGGGAAGGGTAGACTTACTTGCAAGTCAAGCAACCACCTCTCGATTTCGGGGCGCCCTTTCTGGGTACAAAATCCCGTGTCATAGTACCAATCTCAGACAACTTTCCGGCTTTGGAAAGTGGCCGCTACTGTTTTTTGTTTGCAATGGTTGGAGCCAAGGGAGCTGCCAGGTCTTCGCTCCGAGTGGGCCGAGTACGGCAGAGGGGAGTGGGTAGATCGTATTCGTATCCACGGTGAGCAAGAACTGCGGCATGGCATCAGCCAAAATCTTCGAGATGCAAGAGCGTAAAGGGAGGTGTATAAAGTAGTTGCTTTCAGGGAGAAGGGCGACGAGTCGTCCAGGCACAGAATACTCTGCTCCCTTATTGGTCAGTTCGTATTCGCTTAAGCTTGGAGGGGCAAAATGCGGGTGACAAGGAGAACATGGAAGGGATGAGGTGACAAGATGAAAAAAGCAATTCAACAGATATTTCATAACAGAAGACTTGATTAGAATATTGGAAGAGTTAACTAAATGTATTGCAACCCTTCTGTGTAATTACACTGACTCCCAGCTCACCAACGCAAAGACTTAAAGACTTCCAGAGTTACTCGTCAAAATTAGCCAATGAACGTACACTTTTTCCTCCTCACAGAAGCTAAAATTGCAGTGCTGTAAGGTTTCTCAAGGCCTGAGTTAGTTCAAATATCTTAAGACCTCACACTCCACGACCGCAACATCCCTTGTTCCTCAGTTTGAAATTCGCCGAATCCCAATATCCATGAAATGCCATTCCAGGATGCAAAAGGGTGAGGCTAAGACCGGCCAGCGCAACCATTGCCCCGTCGCAAACCACTAGAGTCATGGATTAGCACGAGTTGCCGAGAAGAAAAAACCAAATTATATTCTGCAGAACACTTACTGAAATCCACCTCGCTGTTCCAAAGCTTTCCATGGAACCCTCCTTGCAACTCGAAGATTCTGTAGATTGAGCGTGTGAGGATAGCAAGTGTAGCGAAAAGCAGTCCTTTCTCATGTCAGCTACACATCTTACCCCTTCCAAATTATTGACACTCACCTCCAAGGAAAACCTTAAACAGTCCTCTTCCCCGAATCCTCTGATGCGTCTCCACTCTGGAAAGCCCCTCTCCCTTACCCCTCCTACACCTCCTGGAAAAGTCCACACATCCCACCAACAGCAATGCCAAACTCGCAACCTGCAAACTTAATCCAGCAATCGTGCTATGGATCCCAATCCTCTCTACCTGCACATCATTTGCAATCTCCACCACTGCACCACCGCCAGCTTGAAGCAGGAGGGAGATGAAATCTGACAACATGAACGAGATGGCGATTGTGCCTGGTGCAAGACGAGCGAGGTGTGAGCCATAGACGACGATGATGCGCGAGAGGCAGAGGTAGATTGCTGCGGTGAGGAAAACGGGGCCAATTGTCACGCAGATAAGCTCCCTGTTCCCGGAACCCAAAGTCAGAGCTAGAACTTAAAAGATAAATTATGGATGGGAGGGAGACGTACATCATGAACGGTTGCTGGATGAATGGATTGAAGTGCATTTGCACGCGGCCTATGTAGCCGATTATCTCGAGCAGAAGACCGCAGGACATAGCGATTGTGAAGCCGATTGTGCGGTAGTAGATTCCTAGGATGAGTTGGATGAGGAGAAGAAGGCTGAAGAAGGAGGCGAGAATGGCGTTTCCGGAGAGCGAGGGGTCGTACGTGTATTGCGCTTGGATGATAGAGCAGGTTGAGAGGGTGCATTCTTGGGAAGAGTTGACGGTGTAGTTGTACGGGTGATCGCGGATTAGAAGAGAAGCTGTGGTGTAGAGAGACATTTTGAAGGGTCTTTCTCTCTTGGCGTGAAGAAATGGCTGTTGTTGGGGTTGATATGAAGAGGTAGTTGTTGGAAAACGAAGAAGAATTTGGAACTGAAGGAAGTCAGCCTATTTTGCCATCTAAATATGAAGCACGGCATGCATTTAAACAGTTGCCTGGACATGTAGTCGTAATGTTGAATCTGAAAACTCCCAATATCAAATCTCTCCATGCCCTAATTGGCTGGTTCGTATTCAGGGGCCCGGGAGAGTTCGGTGTAGCGAATACCGCTTCCAATGACCTAGATCTGCTTTGAACCGCCGCAAAGAGTACTTTCCAATCTCCAATATCTTTTCCGAGAACGGAAAATGCTCATTGAAATAACCTCATACGAAAGGTTTGCAATATACTTAGGGAAGCGGGATAGCGGGAGGGAAAAGGTAGGTCAATCAGGTGCTTTCAGAGTTCAAAAACTTGGAAGTCATGATCTGTATAACTGCTGATTGTTTGAGTCAAATCCTCCCCCACAGGAAATATTTCTAGTGTCAAATTACCCTAATGCTATATTTACCTTTTCGGAAGCAGACTCCTCATACTGGCCTATCCAAAAAATTCTTTGGTGACCCATCCGGCCCCTCACAACAGCTGGGCTGACAAGATGGCACCCAAGTCTCGCAATGAAGGGAGTAGACGTCCCAGGCACCACTATAATACTATCGCCCTCTTGCACGCCTTGCAAACAAATTCCAAAGCAATGATTGGTATAGGTATACGTCTGCATTCCCTTCCTTCGACTCCTGTATGTATATTTGATTTTATTTGAGGAGTACCAAAATAGTTCTCTGTTGCCTCGAGCGAAGGAGTTGAATACCGAGAGCTGGGTCTCCGTCATTTGAGGATAGCGACGTATGAGCCGAAGAAATTCTTCCGGGCTTTTTTCCCGCTCCTTATATATGAATTTGATCCATCGTCGGACATTTTTCTCCGGGACGTTCGTTGCACTGATTAAACATAATTCCAGCAGGTTATTTGGGGCAGGGTAAATCTTGTCGTAGCTAGCTGTCCAAGATCTCAGAATTGCGAGGAAGTTTTCAAGGTTCTCTATATGTATACCGTATTCATCTTCTTGAAGGACATTCGAGGTGGCGTTGAAATTAGAGCAGATTTGAACGTGGCCATACTTATAAGCTGATATATGCAGAGCGTCATTCGGCTTCAAAGCTACGCGACTGGTCTTCCTATATCCCTCAGTGTCGTCAAAGACCCGGTAGGACGATTGAGCCCACCAGAAAGCATCAACCGGTTTCGACCAGTCGGGCATCCATTTTGGGTAACCTTCCAAGCGGTTGATTGTCGCTGGTAGCAATAGTTGACTGTAGCCCATTACCTTGAAAAGGAGATGATTTAAGTCTGCATAGGTCTCCTTGAGTGTACGTGAGTAGTCTGGAGGTGGGAGGTCAAGTTCCGTAAGCCTTGCTAATATATTCCGTATGGCGAAAGCTTTGTCATGGTCATGCTTGGCCCGTCGATTGCAAAGACCGTCAATTAAATCTACCTTGACCATAGAAGATGATCCTGCAAGAGGTTTATTTGTAACGGCAGAAGACAAATGCCACTTAGCCACCCTCGTGATCATGACCAGGATTATGAAGGTCACCAGAACCCACAGTATATGCCAATCATGCAATACCGGCGTATGTGCCGAGGCTTCAGCCTCCTGGAAGGACAGATGTGTAAGCGTAGGCATCGCCGTGTTGGTAGCGGTGCATTGCTGAAAGCATTTTGGGCGCGTAGGCTTTTCGCAAGACGACCAGCAAGACTCGACCAGAGAAACGACGTCTGTACGCATTACGTTTATTGCAGATGACATGATACTTTCCGACATTGATGACGAATTATATATTCTCGCAAGGACTTCGAGGATACCAGTACCCAGCAGGCTGTTCGTTGAAACCATCGTGGTCATCCTACCGCTGACTGTTGCTGTGCTTGGCTTAAACGAAGTTGAAGTCGCTTTCGTTTGTGAAATTAAAATTGGTACCGCCGCTGAGCTTGCCCGTGTGTTACTCATGACGCTGGCAACCACTGTCTGAATCATGGATGAGACATCATTGTTGTATTGTGATGCCAGGTAGACATATTCCGAAACATTCACAATATCCACCAAAGCGCCGATGCAATTGAAAAACAAGATAAATCCCCAAAGGAGCAAAATCACTCTGCAAGTAGCCAAGGAATTGTTAATGTAACGAATTCGCTTCATGATAGACAACATGAACACGAGATATCTCCGCAACAAGGTAAAGCTCGAATCGTCCGTGGCTGATGAGTCGGTGAGTGGGAAGCGATTCTCAAGGGGCCTGGGAAGCTGTCCGCGACTGGTATCTGAAGCGGGGGTATCAGGTGTGTGATGCTTTTCGTGTACATTGAGAATGTGATCTCGGCTGAGGGCTACCTTGGCCCAGGCATGTATAGATACGCTATAGGAGAGATTGTTGAATCCATCGGCAATACCGCTAGATGCCAAGAAGATAATGCTTATTGCGAAAGGAAGCCAGGGCACATGGTCATCACCACACACAACAACGGGTCTCGTCGCAAGTAATATCTCCTGATAAGTCCAGATTCGCCGAACCCACTCCACATTCAAAACGGCATCGACATCCTCTATCATGGCTGTCGCTGATTTGATGGACCCTATTGTCCATTCTTGTCCTTGTCAGTTCGCTCTATGAGCAATGATACACGATAATGGTTATACTTACGGCGGCCAAAGAAGGAGGCTAAGTAGTCGCTTCGAAACAAGTAAGCCCAGACGGCTAACCAGGGTCTTGGCATGGGTTTGCCGCTTTCAATTGTGCCGTCTGCCATGAAATGTCTCATGAAGAGAGGTTGTCCTAAGTACGCCATTGCTCGGTGGGTTTTGTTGTTCCCTTCTCCTAGCCAGACATATACAAACTCGGCTCTCGTGTATATTTCTCCCATCAATGGGATCTGACTCTGTCGCTCTTCAATATCTGCCTGATTGATGCAGATTGCGTCGATCCAGATGGTGAAGTTGCCTAGCTTCTTACGTAGAAACCTTAAAGCAGAGTGAGCACTGGGTAGTACGGGTAGAAGATGTTCCCCGCATGAAATCGTGAGTGCTTCTCCTCCGTCTTGCCCCCATACGTAAGAGAGAGCGGAGAAGCGCGGGCGAGGCACCGCATACATGTCGATGATCCGGAGCTCACTTCGAATTGGCTCGTGGAAGCCATCGGTATGCGTCGAGGCTCGGACATCGAGGACACGAATGTAGTGTGAATTTGGGCTACGAGATATTGGCTCATAAAGCAAAGCGTCCCCCATTATTGCAGCATTTAGTTTAGAAGGTTGTAACATGCGAAGCGGGAGGTGCCTGAAATCTCGATGTCATCGAAAAGTCCCTTCTCTTAGGTGTAGCAACGATACGCTCCTTTGATTTGGGACTTGGTAATGGCCGTGAAAGATTGCTGGCTGATGGTGGTGTTAAGCTGCTGGTTCTTGAATGAGGCTGCTTCCTGCGTTGCACTTTATCATGTCCGAGGCAGCAGTTGCCTCATCTGTAGCTATCTTAGTAAGCACCGCTGTCAAGACAAAGTGGTGGGTTGCACAGCAGGAGCGCAAGGCAAGGGGTTACATGCGTCGCAGCTAATGAGACGCAGAATGAGCTGATAATTCCTGAAAAACAACAGTACAATGCAAGAAATTGAGAAATCGTGGCTACTAAGGGGCTTCCATGGCGGGCTATCTCTGAAATGATATTTTCTAATTAGAACGTTCCTTTGTTCTTCGATGCCATCTTATGCACAACGATTCATTAAATTCCTATATAAAAAATTATCGACATGGCTTCGCTCCCGGCGTGCTGGTTCCGAGAAATATGTTCAACTAACCCATTCCTGTCCTGTGTAGTATGCCATGCATTTTAAATCATGATTCGTGTCGTATGCTCGCTCAAAAATGCTGGAAAGAGAAACCTCTCAATCTTTCTTGATTGCCTTCTTCAATCTGCCACTTTGTACCATTGCCCTAATCAGCTCGAGGGTAACTTCGACTCCGGTCTTGGTTGCAGCCTCATCGCTGTCGACAGGAACGTGGAGGAATACTACTCGACGTTCCTCCCTTTTCTTCGTCAGGTGTGCCAGACTCGAGTAGTATATGAAGTCGCAGAGATACCTGCCCGCATCCTCAGATATTCTCACATCGGTTGTCTACTCCCAATTAGCAAAAGTTTCCGTCGCAGCGTGACTGTCTTACAGGCATCGCAATCCGCCATCTCCTCCAGACGTCATCGACGTCGACAGCGGACAGCAGCTTTTCCGGTAATCCATGCCAGATCCAGTTCTCTCCCTCAATATTCCTCCTTGCGTGATCCCCCAATGTCTCGTTATCCACATCCTCCATGCCATAGCCATCCCGATGTCCTCGCCTCTCCACGCTGTAGAACCTCCTCCCAGACGCCATCCCGATATGCACCGCATAATCAATCCTCCTCCCGTCCCACAGCTTCGGTACCAGTTCCCTCACAGACTTATATGCAACCTTTATAGGCTCGGGGTGGACCATTATCCGGACAGGCGCATTGCTTGCGATTGCCGAGAGATCGGCGGTTGGAGATGCTGGGGGTGGAAGAAAGGGTGGCAGGGATTTCGCGATCTCCCAGGAAGGATTGAGGGGATACTGGGCTCGGAATGGCTAGAGAAGTGCTCGTGTTAGCTTGTACTGCAACTGAATCTTGCAACAGTTGTACAGAAGGGATGTTGTGCTGGCCAGCGCATTGTGTGATTGGCACGCGACTAGTGGGGAAGACATACGCTGAAGCCAGTGACGAGGACGGTAATCTCGTCATCTTGAGTCGCAGGCTCATTTGGATTCGATCCCATATTGCGAAAGGTCGGAGGCGAGAGGGAGGCGGAGCGACGAGAGGCGGTGGTGAGGTGAGGTGTGGAAATGGGATGTCGTGATGGATTGAGGGGAGGGTTCTGGTGGGGTGTTTATTTTTAGCGTGCGCCTAGAACGATTGCTGCCCCGCACTTGTAGATCGCCCTCCGAAGATACATTAAAAGTCGGTATGAGTGTTAGTCTCAAAACTTCGAGCCACGCAGTGACAGAATCGGTACACTAATAATTTATGTAGTATGGTATAGAAGTATCATAAAAGATAACAGAAATTCAAGTGGCAATTATTCAAACTTCGGACGGTGCAATCTAGGCTACCAGGATCAGCCTGTACCCCTGAAGATAATAACTAAACCCCATAGCTGTGCATATCTGAATTTCCCATTACTGCACAGGCGGCCATAGTGAAGGCTAGAAGGAAGATTCCACCAAGGAGAAGGAATAACACTTAAAAACGCTTATGTATCCCCTGTACTCTAGAAAGAAAGGAGACTTGCTCATGCTGGTGGTGGTGTAATTTCACAGATAAACTGCAAAAGCGCCTTATGCGCTTTCAAACTCTCCTCTTGAGCATGAATCGACGCTTGCAACGCTTTCTGGATAGCTGCTTCTGTTTCTGAAATCTTGTCGGACCTTGCTGCCTCCGTCTTCGCCCCTCCAAGAACCTTATCGTTGCGCGGACCTACGCTCTGCAATCCGGACTCCTCCTTGTCGCCCAACAGCTCCGTCATAATTGGCTCTAGCTGCTTGGAATTCAGCGGTAGGGAGATCTCGAAGACTGAAAACGTTGTAAAGATAATAAAGACCAACAAGACTGCTAAGTTGGCGTTTTTGCCCTTGAGAGCGCCTAGCTTCGCGGTGTACACAGAGCCGAGGTAGATTCCCAAGGCCACAAAGAGCGTTGTGATAGAGTAGGAGAGCAATCTGGCGGGTGCTGTTAGTGTTGCAGCGGCAGTGAGCTAAGGGATCCTGTCATCTCTATTTGCTGATTTGCCGGCTTTGTTTCGTAGCCGATGGTGGATGCGTGGTGTTGTGAGCCACTCGCGCACGTCTTTCGCGGTATGTAGGTTGCTCAGGATCCGCCAAACATAAAATGAAAAGTATGTAGATAGTAGGCCGCTGATGAGGCTCGTATAAGCAAAGGCCGTAGCGGTCCAGTGGATAGTGCCGAAATCCAAAAGGCCAAGCATAGTGATAGCGATTTGGGCAATAATAGCAGCCTTGTAGCGGGCGTTCTACTTAGCATAAAACTTGCATATACATTATATGACTAATTAGAAACATATTAATAGGGACTAAGGGGCTCACGGCGACGGCTTCCATAGCGAATGTGTCTTTATAGGATTCTTTGAGTAGCCGCGCCTGCTCGGCGGCCTGTTCCGCGTCTCCCTCTAGCACGTTCTCCCGTATGCGTTGTACAACTTCGACGGTGCCGGTCTTAAACAAGAGAGTCAACACTAGCGGATTGGCGTAATTCTCCTTCAAAAGCTTAGATAATTCCTCTACATTTAGCGGGAATAGCGATTGCCGGGATATTGCTTGCAAGTACGGAAGGTACGCTTTCAAGCTCGACATAGCGCCGGCGATCGTATCAGCCATACCGAGTTTAAAGTATGCACAGATCTTTATTCGAAACAAGTCTTATGAATGACTAGTATAGCGTCTCGAAGAGTTAGAGACACACATAGACAGATGGTACAGGGTAAAAGAAGATGAATACAATGTGCGAAGATGGTTGAAGTGAGGTCAAAGGTGGGGGTACAAATTTAGCTAGCCAGAATGGCACTAGCGTTGACCGATGTGGATGTGTCCTCGTACTGTGGCTTTAACTTTTTAACTTAAAGTCTACGAGTGTGCAGGGTCCGATGCCGCAGAAAGCGTTAGACTTTGAAGTGTTGCAAGAAACCTAGAATAAAGGCGAATGATCACTCGGCCCCGGGAGAGTTAATAAAGATGAATTTAGTTTACTATTAAAGGCACACACTATCTCAATTTGACAGCATTCGGTCTCGGAATAGCAAGATATGGACATTAACTAGGATTTTTTCTAAAGAAGACCGTATTTTCAGTATAGGTAGAGCGCCTAGAAGCCTTGGGTCGTCCATTCCACACGGTTATATTTCTTTCGGTCTATTGTAGCAAAGTATATTGCTTAGAAGTGGCCAAGCAATAAGCAAAATGATACGGCCCACGAAATGCCATCTGCGGGACGACGTGGTGCTAAATTCCAATATTGCTCCGCAGGGCCAAGATCTCCAAGATGTACGATGTTCGTAAGCTGCAAATTTACCCCTCACCTGCACCAGTCATTGCTGGAGACTTCTCGTCCCGAAACCACGCAACTTAAGCCTGATTCCCAGAACGTTCATCTATCTCATGCAGTCGCAGCCCTGCCAAGATAGATTCTTTCATGTACGGTATATCGAAACAGTATCGCGTTGAAAAGCACAGCTCTGGAAAAGACATTATAGACTGAAATTATATTATAAATTCGGAGGTCTTGGAAGAATTATGGTTCTCGAAATGACCGCCTGTGGCGGTGAACAGATCCAATATCTAACTGATATCGAGCTCTTGTCACTATATTTCCATTGTTATTCAGGCACAGAACTATACAATGGAGGCATCATATTTATTCCAGTATTAGAAATGCCATCCTCACTCATATCACTCTTGCTCGCCGCAGCTGCCACAACAGCATGCACCATTCCTCCTGGCACTCTGTCTAACACAATCAAAACTGCATTTGGCATCTTGGTCTAGACCTCTGCATTTCCCTTGATTCACAACCGATATATGAATCTGGATGCCGCCGCTGCTTGTGGTGACCAGCACCTGTTCCTCGACCCAATCGGTGCTCGTACTTTCAACCTCGATCTTAACCAAGGTTTTCTGGCCCAAGGTAAGATTGCCATTCACGCGGTAATCAATGGCGAGGTAATTCTACTATGTTTACTACTTCGCCAGTCACGAAACATGGACTGGTTTACTGACATTTGATCGATAGTATTCCTCGGTGGACAACACAACCAAAGCATTTCTGATTTAGCATATCGCCCCATAAGATGGCTGGTGACTAGACATAGCTGACGACTACATGCAAGTGTCTTCCTTACATTCTATTAGGAAGCGAAGGCAGACTCCTATATTAAGCGAGCGCGATCGCAGGTGTAACTACCCTGACTCAAGTAAGGTAGTTATTTACCTCCAACCCTCGCACCAAACGCGACTTCCTTACCACCGTCCCATTTCCCATCTTCGGAGCCAGCAACACAACATGGCTTCACCACAGCGCCAGAGGGATAAGCGGGTCTCAAGTCGTATATGGAGCCATACAGACCATCCACCTTTCACCCCTTGCTAGCGCAGCCTTCCCATTCTCGACCAAAGATTAAGACAACTCCAAGCCTCCCACTTGGGACGCAGCGGAAGAGTGTGACCAAGTTTGACGACTGACCGGGGTTTCCGCTGAATTGTGACGAACGCGTGTCACGATGCAGCTGAATTGACTATCAATATTGAATGTCTAAGCGGACGGAATTTCTTCTTTCATGCCCTACCATATCAAGCTTTTGTGGCTGATTCGTCCATGCTGAATTCTCCCCCGTCCCCGCCTCCCGGAACCCCCGGCGGTATCCTACTCGCTATAGATTATCGCTGAGACATCACGTTCTGCCCCTGTAATCGCTGGACTTCGCTAAGATTAGCGATCTGTGCCGTGCAGCCGTGCAGCCGTCTGCAGCTTTTCGCGAGCCCATGAAGAGCCCCAGTAACCTTGGTGTCAAGCTCCTCATCAGTCTTTTCGAAACTCGAGACCTGCGTGAATGCCTACGAATCACCAGCATGCCAACTTGCTTTGATCGCTAGAGGACAAGGACTAAATCAATTCAACTGTGATAGAATAGATCCGTTTCATAATTCCAGAAATGAGGGTCCGTGGGGGTTGTTGTTCCAGATCAATTTTATGAAAAAGCCATGCAGCACAGGCGCATAGAACTATTCGTTCGGCGTTTATTGCGGGACGGGGCGAGACCACACACGTTAGCTCAAAGTGCCTTTGGCCTGTAAGCTTTTTGGGAATGGGGAATATCACCGTGCATTGTCTTAGATCTAGGATGGTAACTTACAGGTACACCAGAATTTGACCCACCTGCGAAAGCTTCTATCTCAGTCCCGAGAAAGCACTAGGAAGACGGCTTGAAACCCCGTAAACCACTTTATCCTCCAATTCTTCCCCTTTAGAGCTGAGTATTGCTGCTATAAATAGTCCATTGCTGTGTACAACAAGCAAGTGCTGTAATTCAAGAGAACATTACAATGCGTAAAAAGGGTTCTTTTATACTGTGCTTCCACAATGTCTCAAGCGCCGTCCCTATTCGAGCCCTCCACATCACGCCACACCAAACGCGGGACGGGGCGCGATGGTTCTCTGAAAGTACATTGTATATTTATTCCAGCCTCCCGGTTTGCTTCCTCTCACGGTCTCGTTTTCTACTTCGCTGCCTCAATAACTGTGTTCAGACGAGAACGTGGGATTCACATTCCGATTTCACTTCTTTGAACTGCCAATCATGAGTGCGACAGACACTTCGCTGGCGGGCTTGAAGTCTGTCAATGTTTCAGGATCTCCTCCGGCCCAGGAGAAATTACCAGATGCTGTTCCGAAGCCGAAGGATGCCGCTCCTGCTCCTGCCACAAATATTCGATACAAGCTTGTCAAGGTCAGAAAAGCTGATGGCACCATTGTCACTGTCAAGAGACCTATCAAACAAGAAAGTATGAGTAATGAGCACTATTCGCTTTTTTCTTCGCTGACAATTACCTTAGCACTGGCAACAACTTCATCAACTACCTCGGAAGTAATCACGACTACGAAGAATAAGCTCGCAGCCCCTACGCAGCAAACTAGAGCGAGCGTCGCCCAGAAGTCAGACAAGAAAAATCTGGCCACTGATCTTCCAGCCAAATCACCCAACCCAGTCACAATACCAGCGAAAATTGCTGAACAGAGTATACCGGCATCTCATCAAGGATCTTCTGTCACTGCCGCACATCACCAATCGAATAAATTGGCGTCAACAAGCAAAGTCTCCAAGGGTATTTCCAGACTTGAACATACCCCCTTTAAACTCGCTACCAAGCTTATTCATGCGCTGGATGGTGATTCAGATACCGACTGCGGCGACGATGACGACGACGATGACGAGGACGAGGATGATGACGGTGCGGATGACCACTCTGACGATTCCAGATCTGATGGTAAAGAATCTGATCAAGAGACTGATTCAGACAGCGATGACAAAAGGGGAGATACCAACAAAACTGACGCCGGCAAGACCGCAACAAACAAGGCTATGCGATATGCAGCAAAAGACCCAATCATCAGCGTCAAGAAATTGAAAGAGGTCAAAAGCGATCCTAGCCTGACAACTACCTTGGATGAGGAGGAAGCAAAACCTCTCAAGCAACGCTACAAGCATTGGAGCCGATACCTCATTTGGGGAACCATGATTATCTTCCCAGTCCTCTTCATCGGTATGTAATCACATCTCGCAAGACCTAGCATTGCTAACCGGCAGCACAGTCGTGGGACTTGCCATCGCCTTCATAGATGGGAAGCCGAGTCAGTCCAGGAAGGCCATAGCGATTCAGAATGCATTGCAGGTTGCCGTTTCCGTGTGGCCTGTTACATTCGCCGCGATTGTAGCGCAATCATTGAGGACATACGCTACATACAAGGTGGAAAGGGGTCTTCGGTTAATGGTAGGACTATGTTGCATTTCATAGGGTACAAGTCAACTAACTTCGGTTTATAGACTCTGGAGCAGCTGCTGAATGGCCACTCGCTTGCAAGCTCTATCAAACAACCATTTCTCTTCCGGAGCTTCAATTGGGTCACGGTAGCCCTTCTTGTCCTCTGGGGGTTTTCTCCACTTGCTACACAAGCCATGCAACGCGTCTCCACGAGCAGCTATTCTAACCAAGACACCACAGGGTTTTGGGGATACATGAATACCGCCACCGGCTTCAACTATCTTTCTCTTCCCTTAGATGATTTCAGCCAAGTTCAACCAGATATGAACAGGCTATACTCAACTGCTTTCTTAGCTGATAACAACACCTTTGAAGAAGACATGTTCAACAACGCATTAATTCCTATCCTTCCACCTAGCGAACTCTCTTCTGGCCACAATTGGACGACGATCGACGACAGTTCGACTTATAATTACACCTCGCTGTACGGAATCCCGGTTGCTTTCCCGGATAATGCGACGGAATATCAATCAACCTCCTCAGAAATAGATCCTACCTTCAACGTCATGGCCAAAGCTGGTTACCTAACCTTCGATTGCTCTGAATTGAATACTACAACGATGGAAGATAGTGGATATATGTTTCCAGTTGAACCCCCTGGAGGCACCCCTCCTACTCTCTATGTTGCCATGACACCAATGAATGACAGCACGCCCGGGGGAATGGCATTCGCTTCATTGATCACCAGAAATGCCACGAATGACGACAGTTTCATCAACATTGACCTGAACAACCCGAATTACACCGACACTTACGCCTACTCATATTGCACTTTCACGCAAACGTTTGTGGATGTGAATATTTCTTGCACGGGTGGCGATTGTCTCGTTGCGGCAGTCCGGCCAAGCGCACCTCCTCACTCATTTCTGTATTCCGGGAACCAAACCGACCTTGCGTTCATGGAAGCAGCAGGGACGACTACAGATGGCGTAGCAACGGATACCGAGCGCTACATAATGAACGGATACGTGATCGACTCCGACACCACGGTTGACCTGACGACTCTCTCGCACACGGATTTCACGACACGACTGTCTCTCCTTCTAAACACCTACTGGCAAATCGGGTTTGGACCGACTCACTTCGCCGACTCGCTGCAGAACAAATCAACAGGTGTGGCCTTGAGTTATAACCAGGGATCGCGCATCGATGAGATCCCCATCTGCACGACGAGTTGGGGATGGTTTGCTGCGCTCATGGTTAGCAGTGCGTTCCTCCTGCTGGCTAGCATTGCAAGCATCATCTGGGACGCGCGCTCAATTAGTCCGAATGTACTGGGGTTTGCGAGCAGTGTGTTGAAGGAGAACAATCATATCCGTTTGCATGACATGCCGGCGGATATGCCTCATGTGCGGCCGTCGGCGAGTGTGAGGGAGTTGGTGCGGAAGCTGGGGAATGTGGTCGTCGTGATGCAGGATGTGAAGCCTGAGGATCCGGTAGGGAGGATTGAATTGGGAGCAGATCATCCTGGTGTCAAGAAGTTGGAGGTTGGGAGGGGGTACTACTAGGAAACTGTTGGGATAGATACTTGTCGAAATTTTGGTGGATCTCTGACTTCAATATGTACTTTACCATACATCTCATTTGTATAACACACGCTCTCTTTATTGTACTGTTTTAATCACTCTTCCTGCAATTCCTACTGTATAATCAATATATATTTGGTAGTCTTCACGAAGTGAGCGCCGGTGGTAGCTACTCATCTCTTTGAGATCCGATATACCCCGGATGAGCTGTCCTCCGCTAACACTCGAGTCGTCTTTGTGTACCATCGGGAGGTGGACAAGACTCGACGAGAGGACGCATGCAGTACCAAAGCTGGTATGCGCGGAAGATATACAGGTTCGAGTAGGATTTGATAATCGCAGAGATCGCTTTGGCGGGGTGAAGTTGCATCCGAGTTAAAGAGCGTCTTGAATAGTATCAGATCAGAGGATGTACTGACTATACGCATCAAGCAGTAGTTTACTTATTCTATTGGAACCTGAAGTGTATAGGGCATAGAAACTGCGATGGACGATCTCGGATAGCTTGCAGAAGGTTTTGTAGACGCTGCGTACCTGGGTAGATTTGATTGCTGGATGCAATTCTGCTCCAATGTTGCTACTCTCTAAACGTCAATGATCACAGCTAGGAGAGCGCAAAGGAGTCCTACCGCCATCAGTGCAAAGCACCCGTGACATAGATTCCACCTCCTGAACAATGGCTGTTTTATTATG
>Ga0302140_10002826_pt1 | contig 22468 bp, 25 predicted proteins | sample I_Bog_E1_1_FD_202095 | JGI IMG/M metagenome (GOLD analysis project Ga0302140, IMG submission 202095) | Peat permafrost microbial communities from Stordalen Mire near Abisko, Sweden - I_Bog_E1_1 | ecosystem: Environmental > Terrestrial > Soil > Wetlands > Peat | place: Sweden: Abisko, Stordalen... | reverse complement strand
GCCCGGCGACGAGCTTGCCGGACGTACCGTGCAACTGGAGTTGAGCGAGGCGTTCGACTTCGACAAGCCGGACCTGCTGCCCACCATGACGGCGCACCTTGCGGGGGAAGCCAAGCGGCTGCGCAATCCGCGGCCCGAGTGCTATGTGACGCTGGGCGGGCTACCGGTTGCATTCAGCAAGTTTCAGTGGCCGTTCCATACTTCCGTCTCGGGCGCGGACACGCACATTGTCCATGGGGAAATTCAACTGGCGGACGGCGGCGCGCACAATCTGCACGCCAAGATTGCCGCCTCGGTGACGCTGACATTTGCGGAGATTGTGCCCTCGATGGAGCAGCCCTATGCGGAGACCTTTGTGTACAACGCGGTGCGCAAGACGGTGGACCTGGGGCAGCTTGAGTTCATCAAGAGCGGCAATCGCCAGCCGGTGCCGGTGACGACGCGCTACTACAGCCGCTGGCAGAAGAGGTTTCTGTTCACGGAGACCAACGATGCGGAGCGGCTGGAGTATCTGCTGCGCAAGGTCTACTGGCTGAGCGGCGTGCTGGGAGAAGGAAAGCCGGTTTGGATCGCCGACCCGCGGGACGCGCAGTACCTGAATACGACGGAAGAGGATTTGCTGCGGATGGCCGGGAACGAGGCCGGCGAGGGACTGCTGGTGGTGGAAGGCGAATTTGCCACGGCTACGCCGCAACTGCTGGCTCGCGCGCAGGAATATCAGGCCGCTCTGGAGGCCGCGCTGAACTTCACCAAGCCGCAGTTCAACGAGTCGATGCGCTCTGGCCACGCCAATATGTAAGAGCGAGCGAGGAATTGTTGGAAAGGCTGTATGGCGGAGAGGGAGGGATTCGAACCCCCGATAGCCGTGCGACTATGTCTGATTTCGAGACGGGCGTACTATCTATTGTTATCAATCATTTAGCGGATGGATGGCTACTTTTTTCGCTAGTTGGAATCGTCTTCGTGTCACGGTTGAGTATGGGGCCACCTGTGGTATCATGTGCCAGTGAAAGTTGTGCTCGATACCGCTGCCCTGATCAGCGCAATTCGTTCCAGCACTGGGGCTGCCGCTGAAATTGTCCGGTTAGCGGCGGTAGGAAAGCTGACATTACTGATGGACTTCAAACTGGTTTGCGAGTATCGGGATGTGGCTCAGCGTCCACAGCACATTGCGGCATCCGGGAGAATGGCGGAAGATGTGGAAGCCGTCATAGAAATGTTGGAAGCCATAGCGGTTCCGGTTTTGGTGAGGATCAAGCATCGACCGCTCTCCCAGGACGAAAACGACGATATGGTTCTGGATGTTGCGATCAATGGTCAAGCCGATGCGGTTGTGACAAACAACATCAAGGATTTCAGGACGGCGGCAGAACGGTTCGGGATTCAAGTGTTGACCCCGAGAGACTTTTTGGTTGCTTTTAGAAAGGGAGAATCTCATCATGCCAGCGAATCAGAGGAAGAGCGTAATCGGTAAATTCCCGCTCCGGCTCATGCCCTCCGTGCGGAGGGGGGCCGAAGATTTTTCGCTCAAAGAGGGTGTCTCTCTCAATCAATTCATCAATGTTGCTGTGGCGGAGAAGATTGTGCATCTCCAGCATGAAGAATGGCTGGCAACTCGACCGAAACCAACCGCGGCACGTATTGCACGAGCACTTGCGATCTTGGACCAGCCAACTCGGAATGCACCCGATCCTGGCGATGAGTTGCCGGACGGCTATGAGTCCATCCGCGACACGGATGAGTACAAACAAGCTTTGGGTGCGAAATCATAGCCACCGAAGACGCAGGTGTAAAAATGCCGACGCCTTGACAACCGCAAACCGTAGCGCTATAGTTTATACATGATAAAGTCGTTCCGCCACGCCGGATTGGAGAAATTCTACAGAACTGGCAGCAAGGCCGGAATTCAGCCGCATCATGCCACAAAGTTGGAAGAGCAATTGACCCTGCTCAACCGCGCAAAGAGCGCCGGCGACATGGCGCAGCCCGCATCGTGGAGATTACACGCACTGCAAGGCAAAAAGAAGCACTGGTCAATCTGGGTAAATGGAAACTGGCGGTTGACTTTCACTTTCGACGGCGAGGACGCGATCCTCGTGGACTATCAGGAAACCCACTGAGAGCAGGATTACCTCTGAAAGGACGACATGCCCACTGAAATGTACAACCCCGCTCATCCCGGCCGCGTGCTGCGCGCCTACCTGGAAGGCATGAACATCACGCACGTGGCAAAGCACATCGGCGTATCGCGCGTAACGCTCTCCAAGGTGCTCAACTGCCGCGGAGGCATCTCGCCTGAAATGTCCATTCGACTCTCTGCCGCGCTGGGGACGCATCCGAGTTTATGGTTTGAAATGCAGACCGATTACGATTTTGCCCAGGCGAGACGCAAGAAAATCCCGAAAATCTCTCTTTTTAGCAAAGCCGCATAGGGAGTCTGGCCGTCGCCAGCCGGAAGCCGCTGCGCGCGCGCTTCTTATCGTCATTGCCGCCGACCCTGAATTTGTGATGCGTTCCTTGGCCAAAAGTGCTTGAACACGAGTAAAGGGTCACCCGCCTGACGACTGCCAGAGTGGACGCGCGATGGCTATTCAGCCTCATCGACCTCCCCGGTCTCCAAATGCGAGGGACCGGAGGCACCCTCATCTGGGCTGGAAAAAGTCACCGAGACCGGGGCCACCCGCCAAATATTCCGTCGCTTCCCATAAAGTTGCTTTTTGTGTTTTATTGTATACAATTAGATCGAGACCATTATGACCACGAAGAAACCTTCATCCGAAGAAAGCGAGACAGTTGTTATTTCGTTCCGCGCTCCCCGCTCTCTGGTTACTGAACTGGATAAGATCGCCAGTGGAGATCAGCGCACCCGCGCAAACTTTATCGTCAGGACGCTGACAAAGGCCGTTAGCCTTGAACCCGCCATCCACACAATTGAGCAGATCTTGCCCAGGCTCGTTGAACTTCATCAGAAAAACACTGACAGCCCGCAGGCAGAGTATTCTCGTGGGCTCATGAATGGTGCACGCTGGATGCTAAGCGCGTTCTTCGGTGATAGGGCAATGCGCTGGGTAAATCAACAGGTGAAACAACGAACCGATTTACCGATGCCCCATGTCGTGCCACTCGCAGAAGACGGCAACCGCTATGGTTCCGACTCCGAAGCCGACATTTATTAAGCGAGAGAAAGGTCCCGAGGAGCCCCTTATGCGTGGCGATCTGGAGAAGCTAGCCGAACAACAAGCGGCCATATTGGAAGCGATTGCTGCGATTAAAGACAAGCTCGACGCCGGCGAATGGCGGCGCAAATGTCTTTGGGTGCTGGCGGGCATCAACCACAGCGCTGAAAACCTGAAGAAGCGGCTTCCGGGTAAAGAGCAAACTTTCAAGGAAATCATGGAACCGTTGGAATGCCATGCGAACCTCGTTTTCGAGTCGCCTCAAGACCTCCACACCGTCTTTACGTGTTTCACCCTGATAGCTGGAATACTGGAGGACGCCGAGAAGACCGAGACGCCTTCATCGATGGATATCTGGCAGCAAATCCTCCCTCTCCTCGACGACCTTAGGACACTCGAAGACGGTGATCCGCCTTTACTATCCAATATGGAAAGCCTCATGCGGAATCTTCAGCCGGAAGTGCGAGACGCCGAGAGAGCCGCCGTGAGGGAGCGCTTCAACCAGCGCGGGCTGGCAAGCATCGACAAGACGCTTGCCCGTCGTGAGGCTGAAGCTGAGGAAAATTATGGTTGATTCAAGCATGAACTGCACTTTAACCGGCAGGTGGCCACGATCCCGGTGATCAATTCAAACCCCGCTGAGAGTGCGTCTTTTCCAAACTACTAACTGGGCGGCTCAGATCCCTCGCGAGAGACCGGGGACGCACTTATTGTTCTTTGGAAAGGCCGGAAGGATCGGGGCCACCTGTCCGATTGTGCATGAATTGGGACCATTGGGGATTTGCCTGGTAGCGATGGTACTTTGACACGTCGAAGCCGCGATCATTTTTGTGCACCTTGACTTCCGCGTTGCATTTGGGGAAGGTGCAACGCCCGGTCATATTCGTTCGGTCAATTTGATCGACGTAACCAGCGCAGTCATAACCCTTACAAAGAGATTGTATTGGCTTTTTCACGATGCAGATCCTTTCGGTTTAAGTGATTAGAGCTTTCGCTCAGGTGCGACCGCCTTCTTAGCGGCTTGGCTTCGCCGCTAATCTCTACATTAGGCTTTTAAAGGCCGATTTTGAAAGCTGGTCGCCATAACACCAAGCGCGGTGTAGAGTATGGGCGTGACGGGCGGGTCATTCAAAGCAATGCGAGTAACGACACCAGGGCAATCACAAAACATAGAGAACCCCAACCACGATGCTTGGTGATAAAAAGCGCGATTCCAGCCAGCGTGAAAATCGTAAAGACAATCATGCAAAAACTCTCCGATAGTGCTACACGCAAACAGTCAATCGGGAAGCGGGAGTTGGCCCTTTTATGCCCTCTTAGAAGCCGATTGCGCCTTCTCGCTTCTCTTGTCTTCGATCTCTTTGGCCCTCTCAAGTTCCTTGTAGCGCATATCCATCTGCTCAAGCATTTCATGCAGTTGATTTGTTAGGCAGACTCCAGCTAAAGCAATCTCGTTCAGAGAGTACTTAACCGACTTTCGCGCCTCTTCTCTCACGCTACGTTGCAGATGCTCAAGGTCGATGCACAGGCCGATCAGGCCGAGATAGGGGTCGAGTGGGTCTCCTTGATATTCGGGGAGAACGAATTTGTCGAGCCGTTCCTCAATATAGCTAAAGTTCCAAATTGTTGAAGAGCGCGCCTCGCTCTCGTCTAGGGGAACAGTGAACCAACGATCCTCACCAAGGGATTGCTTTGGGATGTAGCCCGATTCCCCTTCCTTGGCAAATCTCGCCGTCGCCGCGTTTGTTCGCAACTCACGCAGATCGCCTTCTATCTGCTGAAGTCGTCGCATACATTCAAGTTGGTAAGGTACCTTTTTCAATTTTCGGCGAAGTTCATCGTTTGAGTTGATTGCCGACAATTCTTCCAGCTTTTTCTCAATGGCGGTGAGCCTTTCCAGCAATTCCTCGTGGGCTTCCTTCAATCTTCTACCTCCCGTCGTCTCATCCCACGGCAACACCGCATCCCGGGTGCCCCAGGTCTCGATTTTGAGACCTGGGATCGTACAAACCTACCCCAGCCACGGATCGGTCCCAATTCCCAGCAATCGGTGGCCGGAAGAACGTGAACCAGCTTCAGCAAATGCTTCACTGAGAATCACATTCCCAACAGTTTACTCTCCTAACCGGTTTTAACCGGTTTGGCCTTTTCGGTGTCACTTTCCTGGTCAGTTGGATTTGTACTTCAGTGCCTTTCTGTGCCCCTCTGTGCATATTTTCCAGAAAAGGCAAGCTTCATACCAAAAAGAACCGGGGCCATGATAGGCCCCTATATATTGATTCTACAGATTTTATGGCGGAGAGGGAGGGATTCGAACCCCCGATAGCCTTGCGACTATGTCTGATTTCGAGTCAGGTGCATTCAACCGGGCTCTGCCACCTCTCCGCATTGTAAACTACTGTAACTCAATTACTTACAGGCGATCCTCTTTCACTGCGTCTCTCTCGTTTTCTTCCAGTCGCCCGTTTAGTTGCCCGGGCATCTGATGGCTTCCGGTCCAACAATGCGACAATGTCGGTCTGGAACCCTGGCGCGAGATGTGCATAACGCATGGTCATCTGAATCGTCTTATGGCCCATTCGGTCTGCAACAGCGCGCAGAGTCGCCCCGGCCATAACTAGTCTACTGGCAAACGTGTGGCGGAGACAATTCCAAATCAATTTCTCTATATTGGCTTTCTCCAGCGCTGAGCCAAACCAACCACGGGAGCCTTGAAGGGATTCCCCGGTGCGAGCAGACGGGAATACGAGATTGCTTGGTTGAGTTGATCTAGCCTTCAGGGAGTTGAACGCTCCCATAGCGGTATCGTTCAGGGAAATGACCCTTGGTTTGTGCGGGTTAGTTTTGGGAAGGTGCAGTTGACGTCTCTCAAGGTTCACCTGGCTCCAACGGAGGGAGTATTGTTCGGTCATTCGCATGCCAGTGTGGACCGCAACAAGTAGATGAGGGAGGAACCGAGGGAACAACTGGTCGATTGCGGCCACAAGACGTACCTCTTCCTCTTCGGTCAGGTACCTGTCGACTTCGTTCTCCTCAGGCTTGCGTCTAATCTTGGCGGCAGGGTTGGCGGTGATCCTTTCGTTGTCGACCGCGACCCGGAAGATAAGCGAGAAGGAGTCATCCCGTCCGTTACAACGTCCCCTTAAACGATCATTGTGGTTCCGATGTCCGCATGGCGCATCCTCTTCTGCTGGACCGCACCCGAAGTGCCCACAGCGTCAAGCCATGAGCGGTGAGTGTGGCGGAAAGAGTGCGTCCCGGATGCCCGATCTTTGAGACCTCCGCCGCTCTCTGAAGCTCCCGCCACGCGCCTGTATAGGAATATGGGCGCCTGCCGATCTTAATTGGGCTTGCGAATACCCAGTCCTCAGCGCTCGAGAAATCGGACCGCTGCAGCTTGATTGCTCATGGATTCCGTTTCAATCCAGTCGCACAGCAGGTGACCTGCCAGAATATGGGCTTCCTGGATGCGCGCGGTATTGCGTGAGTTGACGGCGAACAGATGATCGGCGAGGGCGCCGACTTTGCCACCGCCTGCACCGGTAAATGCCACAGTGACTAATCCCTGGGAGCGAGCTGTTTCAATGGCTTCCACCACGTTGGGGCTGTCGCCGGAAGAGGAGATACCGACCAGCATGTCACCGGGGACGGCAAGCGCTTCAATTTGACGTGAAAACACCGCCTTGAAGCCGAAATCGTTAGCCACCGCCGTGAGAATTGAGGTATCGGTCGTCAGAGCGATAGATGGCAGCGCACGCCGCTCGCGGGAAAACCTGCCCACGATCTCTGCCGCAAGGTGTTGCGAGTCAGCGGCGCTGCCGCCGTTGCCGCACCAGAGGATCTTCCGTCCGGAGCGGATGGCGGCGGACATGGCCAGAGCGATGGCGCACAGCACCTGTTGTTGCTCATCCAACTGGCGAACCACCTGCAGGTGCTCTGCAATGGCCTTGCTAAAGATACCTTTCATATCGGAGCCACTGGACATGCTATCTTCCTTCTGAAGCTATTGCTATCATATCGACGTGACTTATGACACAAATAACATTTTCGGTCGCGTCCTGGAAACCGTGTTTCTTGACCGTGACGGAGTGTTAAACGAGAAGAAGCCGGAAGGCTGCTATGTAGCATCCCGAGCCGACTTTCATGTGCTGCCCGGCGTGCCGGAGGCGATTCGCAGCCTGAACCGGGCAGGATTGCGGGTGATCGTAGTTTCAAACCAACGTGGCATTGCACGGGGACTCTATACAGCCGCAGATGTGGAGATGATTCATTCGGGATTCCAAGAGACTCTGAAGCCTTATGGCGCTCACATAGACCGCTTTTACTTTTGCCCTCACGAGAAGCAGGAATGTAATTGCCGGAAGCCGCTGCCTGGTCAATTCGAACTGGCGGTGATGGAGTTTCCCGGGATCAGTGCCAAGGCCAGCGCAATCATTGGGGATTCATTTTCCGACATTGAATTTGGGCGGCGGCTGGGGATGCTAACCGTGTTTCTGGATAGCCATGCGGAATCTCAAACGCGGGATGGCGAGTTTGCCGGCGATTTAGCTGACTTATGCTTCCACTCCCTGGCCGAGGCAGTGCAGCACCTGCTAGGCGAACGCGCGACTAAGCCGATGATGTAACTCGATGCTGCAGATTGTGCTGCTAATGTTTGTCACCTAAAAAGAAACTAAAATTCAAGTTCAACAAAACAAAGAAGCGACGAAAAGAGCCCGGGCCTAAAGGCCAGGATTTGCGACTCCCTCTTTCAGGGGCCTGAAGGCCCCTGCTCCCTCCGCAAATACGAACCACGTCTGCCCGTTTCATCCATCGCGGGTCGGCGAAGCCGGTGGACGACTGACACGGAATTCAATGATTGGATCCGGGCGGGAACTTCGACCATTGCGGCAACAGGATTTGTGCTTGTTCAAGAGACTCCGGCAAACCTATGTCAATGAAGGGCGCGTCGGTAACCAAGCCGACAGGCTGCAGCTCATCGAGCCGGGACTCAAGGAAGTCTTGTTCCAAGGAGAATTTCGGGGGCATTGAAAACGAATCGAAAATGTGTTTGGGCATCCAATAGACGCCACCGTTGATAAGTCCAGGTCCCGGCGTTCCTTTGGCATTAAAGCCCGTAATTCTTCCAGCTTCGAGGGTGACGCTTCCATATCTTGCCGCATCGGGCAAGGAACGAAGTGCGACAACGATGTTGCGGGAACCAACATTTCGTGCCAAGGCTTCAAGCGCATGATAGTCCAGGCGAAGTAACGTGTCGCCATTCAAGGCGAAAAAGGAATCTCCCTGGATGAGTGTCGCAGCTCGACACAACCCTCCTCCGGTACCCAACAACTCATGTTCGATGCAATACTCGAGCTCGATGCTCCCGTAGCGGGTTCCGAAGAAACTGGTGATCGCTTCGTGGCGATACCCGACGGAGAGGATTGTGCGCGTTATGCACTGGGCGGCGAGATAGTCAAGCAAATAGGTGAGAAAGGGACGGCCGGCAACGGGCGCCATCGGTTTGGGAAGACCGGGCGCCACATTGCGTAAACGTGTTCCGAGACCGCCCGCAAGGACGATGGCTTCCATCATGTTTCAGGCTCTTCTTTCGATCGTGATCCTGATTCTGGTAGGGTCTACGGCTATCCGCTGGATCAATAGGACAGCGATTGAACCTGGCTGTTGCATAATGAGAATTGTAGCTGCCGAATGTGGCTCAAGCGCCGAAAGCACAAGCTGCAAAGCGCAAGGGTGGCGTGGAGGGTTGTGGGCAGTCTTGCTAAAACCAGGGTTGTCGATGTTCGACGGTCGGGCCAGGGGTTTCCGATCGGGAAGAATCTGGTTTGCGCGTTGCTGCTCACGGCCGCCGCTGCGCAGATATTTACGTTCACGAGATTCGAGTTATTGCAGATTCACACGCCGTTCTCATTGAATTTCGGTGAGGGCCATCTGGTGTGGATGGCAATGCAGATCACGAATGCGCACGCGGCATACCAGCCGGTGGATCACATCCCGTTCATCGTTTATCCGTATATGCCGCTCTACATGCTGGTGGTACGCCTGTTGAACAGCGGAAACCTTTTGATGACGGGCCGATGGATTACTTTGGGAAGCACATTGGCGCTGACGGGGATCGTCGGCGGGACGGTTTTGGCGAGTACGCCGAAGGCGCCGATGCAATGGAAACTGGCAGGGGCCGCGGCGAGCGTAGGTCTGCTGCTGACCATGAACAGCGTGATCGTCTGCGCTCCCCTGATGCGAATCGACATGCTGGCGCTGCTGTTTTCGATTGCCGGATTTGCGACCTTTATTCTGCTGGGCAGACAGCAGGCTGGCTCGTATGCTGGGCCGATGTTCTTCGTGCTCGCCGTGTTCACAAAGCAAGTTTGCATTGCAGCGCCGATTGCCTGCCTGATTGTGGGGTTGCTAGCGAATTGGCGCCAAACCTTCCGAGCGTATGGAGCCGCGGTGGTGCTGGGGCTGGCAGGGCTGGCCGGCGGCAGCCTATTCTACGGCCGACTATTCTTGAGCCATACGATCACTTACAATGTTGCTCCGTACAATCTGCGAAACGGACTGTCGAGGCCGCTCTTTCATTTGATTGCCGGTCTTCCTTTCGTGATAATTGCCATGGCCAGCGCAATCACCATTCTGATACGGGCGGCCCATTCCGGGGAGGGCTGGCTGGCATGGCTCCGGATGAGGATGCAAGCGAGCCTGTTTGACCGCGCCGTGATCAGTGGATGCGCTTATTTCGCAATGTCGACGGCTTTGTTGCCACTGATCGGAAAGTGGGGAGCGGACGTTAACTATTTCCTTGATTGGGACATAGCATCCGCCTTTCTAGCGGGGCTGTTCGTATTCAAAATGATGAACGGCCGGAGGGGAGAAGGCGTTTGGAAGCGGCTGCTTCTGGCATCCCTGCTGGTTCCCGCGGTGTTTGTATTTGTGTTGATCGACCTGTACCCGGCGATTCTGACCACAGTGCGCACGAACGCGGAGGCACAAAGCATTCCCGCGGCTCAGGCGGCCAGGGTCGTGGAAATGATACGCGAGACGCCGGGGACCGTATTTTCCGAGGACATGTTGCTGTCGCTGATGGGGGGCAAGCCGCCGATTATCGAAATGGCTAGCGTCAACTATATGCGGATGAAGGGCAGGTGGGACGACCGGCCACTGGTGGAGATGATTGACCAGCGGCGATTCGGCTTGATTGTCAGTTATGGCATCGACAACATCGACCGCTATAGCCCGGACATGACCGTTGCAATCAGCAGGAATTACATTCTCTCAGAACACTTAGGCGAGTACTATCTTTTCCGCCCCGCACCAAGACAATAACCAACTGCCAACGATGAAACTCGCAGACCGTACGGGCGGATTGGGAATAGAATTAAACGCACAATGAGCAAAGCCAGGACCACGACTCTGCCGGCTCCCATTTCTATCCTCATGCCCGTTTGCAACGAGGCGGAGGTTCTCGAAGACGTTCTGGAGGAGTGGGTTCGCGATGTAATTCAATATCTCCCCGAGGGCTCGGAACTGGTCATCTCAGAGGCTGCAAGCACGGATGGAACTCGCGAGATATTGCGAAAACTCTGCGAGAAATATGCTTTCATGCGCGTGCACTACAACGACAAGAAAGAAGGATTTGCCGCAGCGGCTCGCATGCTCTACAATGACGCGCGGTGCCCGCTGGTCTTCTTCACGGATTCGGACGGCCAGTATGTTCCGCGGGAATTCTGGAAGTTAGCTCCGTTTGTAAGTGAGTTTTCGATAGTTCACGGCGCGAAGATAGGCAGACAAGATCCCTTTTATCGCAAAGTCGCGTCGGCGATCTTCAATCGGATTGCGTGCTTCTTTTTCGACGTCCATTACAGCGACATCAATTCGGCATTTCGGATTATAAAGAGGGAGCTTGTTCAGGAGTTGCTTCCGCAATTGCACTGCATGCCGACGTTGCTGAATGCCGAGTTGCTGCTTCGAGCGGAAATGGACAACCGCAGCATCAAGCAGGTCCATGTTCTTCATCGGCGGCGGCTCCGTGGGAAGAGCCGCGGGTTGCCGGCGGGCGCCTTTATCGCTGAAAGCATCGCTGCGTACAGGGGTCTGAGCCAGCTAAAGGCAGAGTACAAGATCACGCCCGGGGAGGAACGTTTGTGATCATTGCGCAGACCCCGTTCAGGGTGAGTTTCTTCGGTGGGGGCACCGACTTCTCGCAGTTCTTCAACCGGCACGGAGGAGCGGTGCTGGCTACGGCAATCGACAAGTATATTTATCACAGCATCACGCCGCTCCCATCGCCGCTGTTCGATTATTCGATCCGGCTCGCGTATCGCAAAGTTGAGTGCGTGAGCAGCATCGACGACGTTGAGCACAGGCCGTTTCGCGAGGTTCTCAGATATCTGAATGTGACCAGGGATGTCGAGATTAGCCTGGCGGCCGATTTGCCGCATTCGTCTGGACTGGGCTCCTCGTCGAGTTTTACCGTTGGCCTGATTAACGCGCTTACGGCATTTCAGGGCCGGTTCATTGCGCAATCGGACTTGGCAGCTTGTGCGATACATATCGAGCACAACGTGCTCGGGGATACGGTGGGCTGTCAGGATCAGGTGCTTGCCGCATATGGTGGTTTAAACATTATCCGATTCACGCGCGACGATACTTTTGTGGTGCACAGGATTTCGCTGCCGCGCTCGCGGATTGAGGAACTGGACGAGTGTTTGCTGCTGTTTTTCACGGGCATTACGAGGACCGCGAACCACATTGAACAGTCGAAGCTCGAGAGTTTCGATGAGAACCAGGACAGCCTGAAGCAGATTTTGGATCTGGTGGACGAGGCGCACGGAATCCTGACCGGCAACCGATCGCTGAGTGAATTTGGCGCCCTGCTGCACAAGACCTGGCAACTGAAGCGCAGATTGGCAACCACCGTGAGCAGCCCGGCCATTGATGCCATGTATGAAAGCGCGCGTGCGGCTGGAGCACTAGGTGGTAAGCTGCTGGGGGCCGGCGGCGGAGGGTTTCTGCTGTTTTTTGTGCCTCCGGAGAGGCAGGCCTCGGTGCGCAATGCGCTCGCAGGACATTTTGAAGTGGCGTTCTCAATCAACGCGACCGGCAGCCGGATCATTCACTCATAACCGGCCGGCGCCGAGGTTAACGGGGAGTATGGAAGCGATGAGGATTCTGATTACCGGCGGCGCGGGTTACATAGGCTCAGTACTGACGCCCCGTTTGCTTGAAGCTGGCCACCACGTAACTGTTCTCGACCGATTCATGTACCATCAGGCGAGTTTGACGCAGTGCTGCCAGTTTGACACGTTTGAAGTGGTGCGCGGTGATTGCCGGGACGAAGTCCTGATGAAGGAACTGTTGTACAAAGCGGATGCGGTGATACCGCTGGCTGCGTTGGTTGGCGCGCCGTTGTGCGCGCAGGATCCGCTTGGCGCAAAGAGCATCAACCAGGATGCAATTGAGATGCTTTGCCGACTGGCAAGCAAGGACCAAAGAATTATTTTGCCGAACACCAACAGCGGCTATGGGCTCAGCGACGGGGATACGTTCTGCACAGAAGAGTCGCCTCTGCGGCCGATCTCACTGTACGGCGTGACAAAGGTGGCAGCGGAGAAGGCAGTGCTGGCGCACGAAAGCGGTTTGACGTTCAGGCTGGCAACGGTCTTCGGAATGTCGCCGCGTATGCGAACCGACCTGCTGGTGAATGATTTTGTGCAGCGCGCTGTGATGGACCGCAGTGTACTCATCTTCGAGGGACACTTCAAGCGGAACTACATTCACGTGCAGGATGTGGCACGCGTTTTTCTGCACGCCCTTGAGCATTTTGAGGGAATGAAGGGCAGGGCATACAACGTTGGCCTGGACGACGCCAACCTGACGAAGTTGGAATTATGCGCCGAGATTCAAAAGCAACTTCCGAAGTTTGTTTATTGCGAGGCCGCGATTGGAGAAGACCCGGACAAGCGGAACTATGTGGTTTCAAATGCGCGGCTGGCGAAGATTGGTTTCAAGACCGAGTGGCCGCTGGAGCGGGGAATCAGGGAACTCATCAAGGGTTATACAATTCTGCGCTTCCGGCCTTATGGAAATGTATAGAGAGTTTACGGAGTCAGTTGAGTGGCGACGGAGGCGCAGATTTGCCAATGATGTGCAGAGTGTGTGACGGGACGAGGCTGGAACTTGTGGTCGACCTCGGAAAGCAGCCGTGGTGCAATCATTTCCTTAAGGAGGATGAGATTGGCAAGGAGCCTTTCTATCCTCTGCACGTTGTGTATTGCCATGATTGCTCGACCGCGCAGTTGGATTATACCGTGAAGAAAGAGGTGATGTTTGGCGATCATACATATCTATCGGGAGTTACGAAGAGTCTGAGCGAACACTTCAGGCAGGTGGCCGTGGAGGCCGATGAGAGCTTTTTGATGAGAGCGCGGGAGAAGTCGGTTCTGGACATTGGCTCGAATGACGGTACCCAACTGAAGCACTACCAGGCATTGGGCTATGAGGTGCTTGGGGTTGAGTCTTCGAAGACCACGTCGCGGATTGCCGTGGAGGGGGGAGTGCCGACGTTAAACGAGTTTTTCAATCTTGAGTCGGCGCGGCGGATTGGACGCAAGTTCGATCTGGTGAACGCTTCAGGAGTGTTCTTTCACCTGGAAGAGCTACACTCGGTTTGCGAGGGAATCCGGGAAGCGTTGAAAGACGACGGTGTGTTTGTTGTGCAGTTTCTCTATATGAAGAGCATTATGGAGAACGTCGCTTTCGATCAGATTTATCACGAGCATCTTCTGTACTACACTTTGCTGACCGTGGGACAGCTGTTGAAGCGGCACGGGCTGGCGATGTTCGATTGCTACCTTTCGCCGATTCACGGAGGGTCAGTCATTGGTTTCGTTTGCAAAGAGGGCCGCAGGGAGTCGAGCGACAGGATGCAAGCGATGGTACGCGAGGAAGCGGAAAAACATTGCAACGAGATCGCTAGTTACCGGACATTTGACCTGCGAATTCAGGAGATGAAAAGGAAGAACCTGGCATACCTATCTCAGGCCAAAAAGGCCGGGAAGCGAGTGTTCGGATTTGGCGCTCCAGTGAAAGGAAATACGATGCTGAACTACTTTGGCATTGGCACGGGATACATTGAATGCCTGGTGGAGAAGAATATGCTTCGAAAGGGTCTTTATTCACCGGGCATGCACATTCCGGTCCGGATTGAATCGGAGCTGACGGAGGTACCGGATATCTATTATGTTTTGGCATGGAATTTCAAGGATGAGATATTGAGGAATAATTCCCGTCTCCTGGAGCTTGGCGTGGAGTTCTATTTCCCCGTGAACCCGAAGGAAGCCGTCCAATGAGAATTCTGGTTACGGGGGCGACTGGATTCATGGGCACGGCGGTGTGCGCACGGCTCAGGGCCGATGGACACGAAGTGACAGGATTTGGATCGCGCGAGTGCGATCTTACGAAGCAGGGAAATTTGGATATCGTTGGATCATCGAGAGATTCCGGTTCGATACGATACGATCAGATTTTTCATCTCGCGGCATGGACACAGGCCGGCGACTTCTGCCTTCATCACCCCGGCGAGCAATGGATACTGAACCAGCAGATCAACACCAATGTGCTGGAGTATTGGCACAGATGCCAGTCGCAGGCGAAGATGATCTGCATCGGTACAAGCTGTGCATATGCGCCGGGAACGGGGCTGGAAGAGAGTACTTACATGGAGGGTGCTCCGACGGAGAGCCTGTACACCTACGCCATGACGAAGCGGATGCTCTACGCAGGCTTGCGGGCGCTTCATAAGCAATTTGGAAGCGAGTATCTGTGTGCCGTTCCTTCCACCTTGTATGGGCCGGGATACCACACGGACGGACGGCAGATGCATTTCATTTTCGATCTCATCCGCAAGATCACACGCGGCAAAGAGTTCGGTGAGCCGGTGGTGTTGTGGGGTGATGGCTACCAGGAACGGGAGCTGATGTACCTACCGGACTTTGTGGACAAGCTGATTCGCCTGACGCCCCTGGTGAAGAACGACATTGTGAACATCGGCACGGGAGAGGGATACACGATCCGGTATTTTGCGGGGCTGATCGCGGAGATCGTCGGGTATCCGGTTGAGAATATTCGATACGACACAGCTCGCTACGTGGGCGCGCGGTCGAAATGTTTAGATATCAAGAAATTGCGGTCGATTCTTGGCGACTGTCCGGTAACCAGCCTGCGCGAGGGTATTGCCAGCACCGTGGCGTGGTTCTACGAGGCAAGGGCTTTCGGCTGTAGATGAGTTGCCGATCAACCGGCTATTCGAGGTGGACGGGACTCATCCCGCAGATATCAGGAGCGGGTTTTGATCAGCCGATTGGATTCCCACGCTGTTATCAACTCACGACTGTCCGGTTAACAGCTAACTCGCTCGCTGCAACCATCCGATCTGCGGGAAGTTGCGGTTGTTTTTGTGTGGTGTCGATTTGAAATTGCCGCGATGCTGGTTCCAGAGATTGTCTCCGGAGGCGGCGGTGAACGCTGGCAAGCTGCTGTTCGCGCAGTTGATGGATTTCCTTCCCTGGACTTCGTTTGCCCGCAGTGTGGCCCGTTATGGCGGCGACCGCAGAGTGCGCAACCTCAGTTGTGCCGAGCAGTTCCGCGCCATGGCCTTTGCCCAGTTGACCTATCGCGAGAGTCTGCGCGACATTGAAGCTTGTCTGAGCGCACAGCCTGCCAAGCTCTACCCCATGGCAGGCTGCGCCGCGAACTGGCCTTAGACAACAGATTCCAAGTCCGGCTCGACGTTGATGTTTCGTTGAATCCTGAGGATATGGCCGGGCAAGGTTGCCGGATTCAATTCAACGTAGTTGCGTGGCCCGTTCCAGGTGTATCGGCTCTCAGTGAGCAGATCCTCGACCTCGTAGGGCGCAATTTGAGGAATTTCCAGCTCCTCCAGCGGCAAGGTCACGAATCCTGACTGGATGTAATGCGGATCGAGGTTGACCACTACCACGATGAGATTGGTGCGATCCTCCGACTCCTTGCTGTAGCACAGAAGTTGCTCATTGTCGGTGAAGTGGAACCTCAGCGACCAGTCGCTATGCAGCGCCTGATTGCCTGTGCGGATGGCGTTTACGGCGGTAATGAAATCGCGAAGACTGTCGGCGCGGTCGAGATTCCAGGCGCGTATCTGGTACTTCTCGGAATCGAGATACTCTTCGCTGCCAGGGCGCAGGGGGCGATTCTCGAGGAGTTCAAAAGCCGGCCCGTAGATGCCGTAGTTGGAGCCCAACGTAGCGGCCAGCAGCAGACGAATGGCGAATGCCGGGCGTCCTCCAACTTGAAGGAACTCGATAAGGATGTCGGGTGTGTTGGTCCACTGGTTAGGGCGGAAGAACTCGCGCACCGGTGACAGGGTGAGCTCGGTGAGGTAGGTTGCAAGTTCAGCCTTGCCGATGCGCCACGGGAAGTAGGTGTAGGACTGGCTGAAGCCCAACTTGGCCAGGCGATACATGATTTTGGGTCGCGTGAATGCCTCGGCCAGGAAAAGGGCCTCGGGATGGTCCCGCTTGATTTCCGCGATGACCCACTCCCAGAATGCGAAGGCCTTGGTATGGGGGTTATCGACGCGGAAGATGGTTACACCCTGGTGTATCCAGTAGACGAATACATCCTTCAGCTCCTGCCACAAGCCTTCCCAGTCTTCGCTCTCAAAATCGAAGGGATAAATGTCCTGGTATTTCTTTGGAGGGTTTTCGGCGTATTGAATGGTGCCGTCGGGGCGTTTGCGGAACCAGTTTTCGTGGTCAATCACGTAGGGATGGTCAGGCGCGACCTGAAAAGCTATGTCGAGGGCTACGAAGAGGTCGAGGCTCCTGGCTTTCTGGACGAAGCTATGGAATTCCTCGACGGTACCCAGGCCACTATGAATGGCCTTGTGGCCGCCGGCCCCGGAACCGATGGCCCATGGACTGCCCGGCTCGCCGGGCTGCGCCTGAGGGTTGTTGTTGCTCCCCTTGCGGAAGGTCCGACCGATGGGATGAATGGGCGGAAGGTAGACGACATTGAAGCCCATCTGCGAGATATAGGGCAGGCGCGCTTCGGAATCGGCGAAGGTGCCGTGCTCTCCGGGCTGGGCGGATGTGGAGCGGGGAAAGAACTCGTACCAGGCGCTGAATCGCGCATGATCCGGATCGACCACGATGGTGGCTTCGGAGTCGGACTCTGTGGCGAAGCGCTTGTCAGGGTAGCGCGACATCTTCTCGTGGAGCGAGGCGTCGATGGAAAAAGTGCGGAGTTCGGGTTTATCGGCCGGGGACCGCAGCAACTCAACCTGTTCGCGGAGGAATGCTGCATCGGAGCCGGATGCGCGGCCGGCGGCAGCTTCGATCAGGTCAGCGCCGATCCGATAGTCGATGAAGGTATCGGTTTCAGCCGCGATGCGTTTCAGCAGGTCGCCACGCCAGGTTGCAAAGTGGTCTACCCAACCCTGCAGCCTGAAGCCGTACTGTCCCAATTCCGTCACCTGAAACGATCCCGTCCAGCGGTCGTTCCCCAGCGGTTGCATGGGTATCTCAGCCCACTCCTCGGAACCCGAGTGGTGGGCGAAAAGCGCGGCGGCAATCGAGTCGTGCCCGTCGGTAAAGATATCCGCTTCTACGCGGACCCAATCGCCCAAGATGCGCTTGGCGGGAAACCGGCCGCCGTCGACCAGCGGCGAAATCCCTTCAATCACGACACGTTTACGTCCATCGTCTTTTATTGTCGCCATTTTCGTTTCGTGTTCCTCATAAGCCAGGGAAGCATCAATTAAGCTGATCAGCCTTCCCTCAGGGGCTAAAGCCCACGTTGATTTTGCGGTATTTGCGGCACGACTGAAGTCGTGCCCTTTCAAAGCGCCGGGGTAATTCAAAACGCCGGGGTATTTCAAAGCGCGGAATTTTCAAGAGTTCCCTGGAGTCGTCCCTCCCAAATTCTACGCTCCGCTTCTTTTCTGCTCGATTAAGCTCTGGTAGAGTTCCACGGTCTGGTGGGCGATTGCCGTCCAACTGAAGATGTCTTCCACGCGCCTTCTTCCCGCATCGCCGAAGCGCCGGCATTGTTCCGGATCGCCGAGCAGTTGATGGATTCGCGATGCCAGATCGCGCGCGAACTGTTCTGGATGGGTGGGAAAGCTGGTTTCGGGGTCCTGATCGAAGGGCACCAGGTAGCCCGTTTCCCCGTCGACGACGACCTCTTTGATGCCGCCCGTGGCGCTGGCAACCACCGGCGCGCGGCAGGCCATGGCTTCCAGATTGATGATACCGAATGGCTCGTAGACCGACGGACAGCAGAAGACCCGGGCGTTGGAGTAGAGCTGGATGGCCTGCGGCTTGGTGACCATCTTCTCAATCCACACGATTCTCGGATGGTGATGGCGGGCTTGCTCAACTTTCTCGCGCAGCTCGGCGGCAATTTCGGGCGTGTCTGGCGCGCCGGCGCAGAGGACTACCTGGGTGTTGGCGGGCAGATAGCGGATGGCGTCGACGAGATGGGTGACACCTTTTTGGCGGGTGATGCGGCCTACAAACAGGACGTAGGGTTCGGTGGGGTCGACGCCGTACTCGGTCAGGGCGGCGGTGTCTGAGGTCTTCTGGTATTCGGCAAGATCGATGCCGTTGTAGATGACATGGATGTGCTGCGGATCGACCTCAGGATAGGCACGCAGGATGTCTGCCCGGGTGCCCTGGGAGACGGCGATGATGGCGTCGGCATCGAGGATGGCGGTTCGCTCCATCCAGGAGCTCATGGCGTAGCCGCTTCCCAACTGCTCGGCTTTCCAGGCGCGCAGGGGTTCGAGCGAGTGGGTGGTCAAGACAAAGGGCACTCCGTAAAGCTTTTTGGCGAGAAACCCGGCCATGGAAACATACCAGGTATGGGTGTGGACGATGTCGATGTTCTGGAGCGCCTTGATCTGGGTCAGGTTCAGGCTGAAGGCTTCGAGCGCTCCTTTGAACTTGCCTTCGGTGCCCTGGGTGATTTCGCTCCACGGCTCAGCGCCGCGAACGTGCAGGTTGCCCTGGTCGGAGTGCTGCTTTCCCCAGCAATGAACCTCGACCTCAATCATCTTTGCGAGTTCACGGCTGAGGTAATCGACGTGGACTCCGGCGCCCCCGTAGACCTGGGGAGGATATTCGCGTGTAAACAAGCCGGCACGCATTGGTGGTTCCTCCATTTGACGTCGAGTGGATAGCTCAAGCGCCGGGAAAACTCATTCAGGATACAGGAGTTGAAGGCATCGATCCGACGAAGGTCATCTTATAACGGGGGGTTGGCTTGGGTAAATGAAGGGGCGCGCATCAGGGCAATCGCATGAACCTCCGATGACCGCATGGCGCCATCTCGTTCCGCCCCTCCAGGGCGGGTGAATGTGGTTGGGGACACTTTCCCCGGATTCCGTCCGCGGCGGCGGACTCGATCCGGGGCTACTTTCATCCCCTCCCTCTGGGAGGAAGTACGCGATTTGATCGTCTGAAACCATAGAGTAAGCCAGACTAGTCAGCAAAGCTGCTTGATGCGGTTGCCCTGGGGCGCGCATGTTGCGTTTCCTTAATCCTGCCCGCAATGCTATGCTCGGTCGCATGGCAGAATTCAGCGTAAATCCTACCCGCCACGATCCCTACAAGAACTTCAACTTTCGCGTGAAATGGGACGGCGCATACATTGCCGGAATCTCGCGCGTCACGGGATTGATTCGGACCACCGGCGTTGTTGAGCATCGCGAGGGAGGCGATCCGTCGACCAGCCGGAAGTCTACCGGGCTGACGCAGTTTGACGCCATCACCATGGAACGTGGACTGACCGAAGACACGGCCTTTGAAGACTGGGCCAACCTGGTTTGGAAACTGGGCGCCGGCCTGGGATCTGAAATGGCGTTGAACGAGTTCCGGAAGGATATCCTGATCGAACTTTATAACGAAGCCGGGCAACTGGTTCGCGCGTACCATGTATACCGTTGCTGGCCGTCGGAGTATCAGGCTCTTCCGGATCTGGATGCCGGCGCGAACGCCGTTGCGATTGAGCGGATCAAGCTTGAAAACGAAGGGTGGGAGCGGGATGTGCTGGTGACGGAGCCGGTGCAGACTTAGAGAAATATTGAATGAGATCACGGGCTTCAGGCCGGGGCTCTTGGTTCCTGGATAAATAATGTCCTTGCGCCGTCCCTACGGGACTCCGTAACGAACATTTGGAATCCCTTTTCCCCACGCTAAAGCGCGGGGCTAACCAACTCTGCGCCTCCGGCGCGTTTGTCCGGACATTGCTTATGCGGCCCTCAATAAAGCCCAGTTGATTTGATTGGCTTTATGCCGGGGATGAATCCCCGGCCTACCGCCCGAATGAGGTTTGCCGCAGTTTGTGACGCCGTGTGCTTTCAAAGCGCGAAATGATTCAGCGACTCCTTAGCCCTGTGCGGCTGCTTCGAGCTCCGCCCACTCATCCGCGGGCAGATTTAGATTCGCGGCGGCGATGTTCTCTTCGAGGTGGGCGACTTTTGAGGTTCCGGGGATGGGCAGCATTACCGGCGAGCGTTGAAGGAGCCATGCCAGCGATAATTGCGCGGGCGTGGCAGAGTGGGCGGCGGCGATGCGGGCCAGAACCTGCGCGGATGGGTGCTCGGGCTTGAGCAGCTTGCCGCCGGCGATGGGATACCAGGGCAGGAATCCGATGCCGTGACTCTGGCAATAGGTGAGCGTTTGGTCGTGGCGGCGGTCGGCCAGACTGTATCGATTTTGGACAGTCACGATTTCGACGATCTTGCGCGCGTCTTCAATTTCGGCGGGGGTGACCTCGCTCAAGCCGATGTGGCGGATCTTGCCTTGCTCCTGCATCCGCTTGAGCGCGCCCAGACTCTCTTCAAGGGGAGTGCGGGGGTCGATGCGGTGGAGCTGGTAGAGGTCGATGCGCTCGAGTTTGAGTCGGCGCAGGCTCATTTCCACACATTGGATGAGATAGCCGGCGCGGCCCACATACTCGGTTTTGGCTGGGCCCTGACGGGTGATGCCGCCCTTGGTGGCGATGACCAGGCCTGCGGGATAGGGCGCCAGCGCCTCGCCGATGAGCCGCTCGGCGATTTCGGGGCCGTAGGCGTCGGCGGTGTCGATGAGGGTTACGCCTAACTCGACGGCGCGTCGGAGAACGCGGCGCGCCTCGACTGGGTCGGCAGGCTCGCCCCATGCGCCGTCGCCAACGAGGCGCATGGTTCCGTAGCCGAGGCGGTGAACGGGGAGATCGCCGCCGATGAGGAATGTGCCGCTGGTTGCGGCGGAAGGGGTATGCGCGTCCATCATGGAATTGATGCTACGCCATGGCGGGACGGGTTGGGGTTCTGGGTATCCTTCATTTCGACAGAACAACGAGACGCAGGTCCTTCCGCTCCGCTTTGCTCCGGTCAGGATGACAGCAAAGAACTCCATCAGGCGATGCGGCGACGGAACCCCGGTGATTCCGATTGCGTATTCTTAGGTCAAGAGGATTTAGCCATGGGCAGCCAACCGTATTTCAACCCGCAGGCAGTTTTTTACCAGCATTATGAGGCGGTTCGCCGCGACGAGGTTGTGGGGATTCTGCTGGCGCTGTTTTTGGGAGGCTTCGGCGTTCACCATTTTTATCTGCGCCGGACCGGCCTGGGGATTCTCTACTGCTGCTTTTTCTGGTCGCCGATCCCGTGGGTTCTCGGCTTTGTGGAGTGCTTCTTCATGCCGGGGCGAGTGCGCGAGTTCAACGCGATTCAGGCGGCGGGAATTGCGGCCGCGCTGGGCATTCCCATGCCGGGCTGGGGCCCGCCGTTGAACGTGACGGTGAACATGCCGGGAGCGGGAAACTCTGCTGCTGCTCAGCCGACCACGATCGTCGCATGTGGACGCTGTGGCCAGACCAACGCGGCGGGAGCGCGGTTCTGCTCGGGGTGCGGGGCGGGGATGTGAAGGGCAGAGAATAGGGAATAGGGAATAGGGATTAGGGATTTGCGAGCCGAAGATCGATCATTCGATTTCTTCGATTAATTCTGCGGAGGGCATGCCTCAGGGGCTGAAGCCCGCGCTTCCTTCGGCCATGATCGGCACGACTGAAGTCGTGCCCTTTCAAAGCTTCGAGTTTATCCCGCTTCGTACAGAATATCCCGTCGATTGCTGTTCACTAACCACGGTCTACTGTCCACTATTCACTAACCACTGATCACTGTTCACTAACCACTAATCACTATTCACTAACCACTGATCACTGTTTCTTCAGCACTGCGGTGCTTTTTTCGTCGCCCAGGATGGCGCTTT
>Ga0302140_10002825_pt1 | contig 22470 bp, 24 predicted proteins | sample I_Bog_E1_1_FD_202095 | JGI IMG/M metagenome (GOLD analysis project Ga0302140, IMG submission 202095) | Peat permafrost microbial communities from Stordalen Mire near Abisko, Sweden - I_Bog_E1_1 | ecosystem: Environmental > Terrestrial > Soil > Wetlands > Peat | place: Sweden: Abisko, Stordalen... | reverse complement strand
CGGCAGCGGCGGCGGGCACCCCGGAAACGATCAGTGCAAGGTCGTCTTTTTCCTGTTTGCGAATGCCAGCGTACGTCGTGGCGTATTTAAATCCAAGTGGTAAGTCGAAAGGTCTCATTTTCCCAGCTGTTCTGTAGTCGTTATTCCGTTGCTTAATCGGTGGCCGTTGGCGAAAACTTCCGCCGGCATGCGTTTACGGCCTTCGAGTTGTAGTTCCAGTAATTGCAAAGCCGAGCCGTCTCCGGCACCGGCGAATACACCTTCGTCCTGGACAAGAGCCCCAGGCGCCAGATTCCATTTTGTGGCGACAAGGCGCGAGCGCCAAAGGTGCAGGGATTGTCCTCGGAACATTGTGAACGCTCCGGGCCATGGTTGCAACCCCCTGATTAAATTATGAATGGTTTTGGCAGGCAGTGTCCAGTCGATGCGGCCGTCTTCCTTTTTGAGAATAGGCGCCAAAGTGGCAAAAGTACTATCCTGCGGCACGGGTTTCAGCGTCCCATTGGCCAGGCCATTGAGCGTTTGGAGCAATAAATCCGCACCTGCGGAGGCCAGGCGCGGCGAAAGCTCCGGAGCCGTTTCGTCGGGATCGACCGGCGTTTCCCATTTCATGGCGATATCGCCGGTATCGAGCCCGGCATCGATTCGCATGGTGGTGACGCCCGTTTTTTCGTAACCTCGGGCAATCGACCACTGGATCGGCGCCGCGCCGCGAAGTTCGGGAAGCAGCGAAGCGTGGACGTTAATAATACCCAGCGGGGCGATATCGATGATGTTTTGCGGGATGATCTGGCCGTAGCCGACGATCACCATGGCGTCCGGCGCAAGAGCGCGCAGATGGGCCACGGAATCGGCGTGGCGTATGCGTTCGGGCTGGAAGACTTTCAGATCGTGACGCAACGCCGCCGCTTTCACGGGCGATTCGGTGAGGGTCTGGTGGCGGCCTTTGGGGCGGTCGGGTTGCGTGACGACTTCGACAACATTGTGACCCGCCGATACCAGGGCTTCGAGAGTCGGCACGGCGAATTCGGGCGTACCGAGGAAAACCAGTCTCATTCCCAATCGCCTGCCTGGATCATTTTTTTGATCTTGCGTTTGATCACTTCGCGCTTGAGCGGGCTCAGGTGCGACAGGAAGAGAATGCCGTTCAGATGGTCGATTTCGTGCTGCATGGCGCGCGCCATGAGATCTTCGCCGCTCACTTCGACGATTTCGCCCTTCACGTTGTGGGCGCGCACGGTCACTCGTTTGTGCCGCTTCACTTCTTCGCGGAAACCTGGGATGCTGAGGCAGCCTTCTTCGCCGGTTTGCTTGCCTTCTTTGACGACGATCTCCGGGTTGATGAGGATCACCTTGTTCGGTTCCACATCCGCTTCGCCGCCCGAAGTATCGATAACGGTCAGGCGCTTGTGAACGTCGATCTGCGGGGCGGCGAGCCCGAGGCCGTGCGAGGCGTACATGGTTTCAAACATGTCCTCGATCAGCTGGTGCAGTTCCGGGGTATCGAATTCGGTGATGGGAGCGGCCGGGCGTTCGAGGTTCGGATTATTCAGGTATCTGACGACTTTATGAGTCATTAGAAGTCCCTCACCTGTTGGATGTAGCCATCGAAATTACGCTTCATTTCGCGCAGCGAATCGCCGCCGAATTTTTCGATCATGGCTCCGGCCAGCACGATGGCGACCATGGCTTCGCCGATCACACCGGCGGCCGGCACCACGCAAACGTCGGAGCGTTCGTAGGCCGCTTTGGCCGGGTCGCGGGTGGGCAGATCCACCGATTCGAGCGGGCGGCGGAGGGTGGAGATGGGCTTGAGGAAACCACGGACGCGCACTTCCTGGCCGTTGGTCATGCCGCCTTCGATGCCACCGGCGCGATTGTTGCCGCGAAAGAAACGGCGATCCGCTTTATCGTAATGAATGGTGTCCTGGACTTTGGAGCCGAAGCTTTGCGCGCCTTCTCCGGCAAAGCCGACTTCGACGCCTTTGACGGCCTGCATGGAGACGATGGCCTGGGCGAGTTTGCCATCGAGACGGGAATCCCATGTCGCGTGAGAGCCGAGACCGATGGGCACGCCGCGCGCGACCACTTCGAAGATGCCGCCGATGGTGTCGCCAGTCCGGTAAGCCTCATCCACCTGAACCTTCATCAGCTTTTCGGCTTCGGGATCGACGCAGCCCAGCATGACTTCGGGTTTACCGCTGAGTTCGACGATTTCGTCCCAGGTGACGTCGCGCGTGAGGCGCTCGGAGCCGACGGCGATGACATGGCTGAGCACTTCGATATCGAAGCAGGCGAGCAACTGTTTGGCCAGCGCACCAACGGCGACGCGGGCGGCGGTTTCCCGCGCACTGGCGCGTTCGAGGATGTAGCGGGAGTCGGGGAAATCGTATTTGATGGCGCCGGCGAGATCGGCGTGGCCGGGGCGCGGTTTATCGACGGGCCGGTGCGCGGTGGGGTTGCCGGCTGCGATGGGAAGGGACTCGGTCCAGTTCTTCCAGTCGGCGTTGGCAATGATCATGGCCAACGGCGAGCCGATGGTTTGGCCGTGGCGCACGCCGGAGACGAGGTGGGCCTTATCGGTCTCAATTTTCATGCGACCACCGCGGCCAAATCCCTGCTGCCTGCGCCAGAGCTCGTGTTGTATTGCGTCAACCGCGATGGGTATGCCGGCAGGGAGACCTGTGAGGGTTGCCACCAGGCATTCGCCGTGGGACTCGCCCGCCGTTTCGAACCTGAACATGTCTTGAATCTTCTATCTTGACAGAAATGAGCCATTTGCGCCAGTTTGGGGGGTACTGGCGAGACCCCTGGCTCGCGGATCGGGCGTTTGGCGTGGGTTTGGACCAGGCCGGAATGGGCGGGACAGCCAGCAGCCGGCGTCGGGTTCGGGCCAGTTTCGGAGGCTGGAAGAGGGGCCCCGGCAAACTGCACCGTAAATTTCGTCTGACAAAGGGTGGTTCCGGAGGGCTGTGAGGCAGGTCCCGGCGGCATTCGTTTGGGGGCGTTGCGGACCTGGCGCTCCCAGGATATCGCCCACCACGCCGCGCATCCCCGACCGCGTGCTACCGCCTGGAAAACGCGGCTGGATCGCTTTCCCTGAAATCCATGCGTTCAATCAGACCGTTCGCGATGTTGTAAATGTGCCACACCTCCGTATCCGATAGAACGTCGCCTCCGGGAGTCTTCACGACCTGGTGAACCTTCACCTCGGTCCTGCCTGCCTCGCGTTCGATCACTTCCACCGGTTCCACGTGAGGATCAAATTCCTTCCACTGACGCGTCCAGTAGGCGCGAATCTCTTCTTTCCCGGCTACGCGACCGCCTTCCGAGGCCCTGGGCCAGCTCACGTTCTCGCTCATGAGCGCCAGCGCGCCATCGATATCCCGCCGGTTGAAGGCGGAGCAGGCTTCAGCGATGAGCGTCTGTGTGTTTGCCACTTTCACTCCCATGCCGCCGCGAACCGGTCGATCAGTCGCGATAACCGGTCCCGTCCCTCGCCCAAATTCCGTCCGTCCGCCACTTCTGCCTTCCGGGTCCCGACCCGATTCGCCACCGTCGCATCGAACAGGTTCTTCACGAATACGCGCCTCTCTGGAGTGCGAGTAACCGGGAGTCGGGTGTCCGTTAGTTATAGGCCTCGCCGCTAACCGACGACAAGGTCGTCCCAGTACAAAAGGTATTGTACGAGGCGATGTCTCCGGCCTACGATTGGTTCGTAAGGTCGCGCTAACCAAAGGAATCGTTCGGGGGACAGATGAAACGCAGATTATTCAAAACACGGGGGGGCGGCAACCGGCGGGGGCAGTCGCTGCTGGAGTTCAGTTTCGCAATGCCAATCCTGCTGATCACCGTCACCGGCATGTTGTCTTTCGGGATTACCCTGCACAACGATCTGACGCTGACCAACGGAGTGAACACCGGCGCGCAGGTTCTGGCCATGAGCAGAGGCCAGACTACGGACCCGTGCGCCACGGCGCTCACGGCCATCGAAGACTCCGCTCCCGGACTGACGGCGGGCAGTATTTCGCTCACCGTCGTGATCAACGGCGCCAGCTTCACGGCTACGTCCTGCACCGCGGGCGCGGCCGATATGGTGCAGGGCACGCTGGAGCAGGTGACGGCCACTTATCCGTGCGTGCTCACGGTTTACGGAATGGGCGTGCCATCGTGCAGCCTCAGATCGCAGGCATCGGAGCTGATTCAATGAGACGGAATAACGAAATATCCTTCGGAAGTGCGCGCGAAAACCGCCGCGGGCAGGCCGTCATTTTCCTGACGCTGGCGCTGCCGGCGATTTTCGGACTGACGGCGCTGGTATTCGACTTCGGCATGGTTTATCTCAATCAGGACCGGCTCAACGGCTCCACGCAGGCCGCCGCGCTGGCGGGAGCGGAGGCGATGGCGCAACCCGGGGCCACCACGACCGCCGTTACGGCGGCCGCGACGCTTTACAGCGGCGTCAGCGGAGACGAGAACGCCAGTGCCGCGCTCACCGGCACTTCGATGACGACGGGCTACCCGGCCCTGTCGTGCCTAAGCACCCTTCAGACCAGTTTCGGAATCAATTGCTACGGACCTGGCAGCACGAACGCGATTACCGTGAAGCAGCAGGTATCGGCGCCGCTGTATTTTCTGCGGCTGTTCGGAATCCCTTCGGTGAATCTCACGGCCATGTCGACCGCCAGTATGAAGGGCGCGAATGTCAGTCCGTTCAACATTGCCATCATCGTGGATACGACGCACTCGATGACCGGGACGGACTCCGACAGCAATTGCAACAATACCAGGCTCAACTGCGCGCTGGCCGGCCTGCAGGTTCTGCTGCAGAATCTCGCGCCCTGCGTCGTGAGCGAAGCGAGTTGCGGCGCGATTACCAACGGCAATGTGTCGAACTCCGTGGACAGAGTCAGCCTGATGGCGTTTCCCCCGGTGACGACGGCCACCACCGTCGACGACACCAACTGCGGCGCCACGCTTCCCACCGCGGCGCCCTATGCGTCGCCGTTTCCCATCCTGTCCACCTATCAGATCGTAAACTTCTCCAGCGACTACCGGGCTTCCGACACCACTTCTTCGCTGAACACCGGCTCGAACCTGGTGGCCGCGATAGAAGGACCGCACGGCTCGCCGTGCCTGAAGGTCAAGGGCGGTTTTGGAACCTACTATGCGCAGGCCATCGATGCCGCACAGGCGTACCTGGTGGCCGAACAGGCGCTGCATCCGAATTCCAAAAACGCGATCATCCTGCTCAGCGATGGCGATGCGACCGCTACGTGCACGGTTTCGCTGGCGGGGATTTGCACGGCGGGGGATATGCCCGGCGCTTCGACGACATCCACGACGTACATGTCGACGAATCAGGAGTGCCACCAGGCCGTGACGGCGGCGAGGGCTGCCTCGGCGGCGGGAACACGGGTCTATGCGGTTGCTTACGGGGCGGAGGCGTCGGGATGCGGGAGCGACACGAATCCGACCATCACGCCGTGTCAGACGATGCAGCAGATCGCGTCATCCGCCGGATACTTCTTCTCCGATTACACCGCGAGCGGGGCCGACAGCACGTGCATTTCCGCATCGCAACCGGTCACGAGCCTGAGCCAGATCTTCCAGGTGATCGCGGGAGATTTCACCGTGGCGCGGCTGATTCCCAACAACACGCACTGACCCTGCGCCCGCGGAATTACTGCGCGACGGTGAGAGCCCACACACCATTCTTGCGTTCAAAGGCGGCGGTGGCGTTGACCGATACGGCGGGGTTGCAGGTGGTAGTGTCGGTCGGGTCGGTCTTGTGGAAGTCGTCGGCGAACGGGGTGAGTTTGGCTGCGTGCCAGGTGTAATCGGCGCTGGCGGTATCGTCGTTGGTGGTGACCTGACCCAGGGTGGCGACTTCTTTGCCGCAGAAGACGGCGTTTTCGTAAACCACGGGCCAGGTGTTCGGCGAGGGCGCGGGGACGGTGACCGGCTTTCCGGTGACAAGCGGCTTGCTCTTATCGGTGAGTTTGATATCGAGCGCGTTGAAGAATTCTTTGTGGTTGGCGGGGTTGTAGATCTTGCCCTTCGACGCAATAGTGATCAGACCGTCGGCTTCGAGCGCCTTTTGATATTTGCCGCCTGGCTTGGCGAAGTACGCGGCTTCGGTATCCGTGCCGATGTTATCCATGCCGGTCAGCAGTTGCTGTGTGGTGGGGTGCTGGTCGAAATAGCCGTTGATCAGGCTCTTCGCCTGATCGGCGGGGAGGTCTTTGGAGGCGCAGCCGGAAAGCGCGGCGGCGAAAACGATGGCGGTCAGTGCGGATGCGGAATTCATGTCGATCTTCCTTTGAGTTGCGTGCGCGCTTTGAGTTGCGTGCGCGAATTGCCTGAGCTTGTTTATGTTATCTCAGCGGTGCGGGCGGCGGGTGGGGGGCGGCTGGTAGGCGATGCCGAGGTCTTGCGCGAGCAAAAAAAGAGCCTGGTCCGCCGTCCAGAGCTTGACACCGCCGACAAGGGCGGAAGCCAAAAGGTGAACGTCTATCCAGCCGGCGCCGCGGCCGTGAAGCTGCCGCGAGTACACAAGTGAGGCCACTTCGCGGTGGGGAATCATCGGCAGCCATGGAATGTGGCTGTATTCGGACAGCAGCGCCTTGCGACCGCCTTTATCGCCTATGAGGAGTTCTCCGAAAACCAGTTCGTGGCCGACTGCCTGCCGCCGACGCAGAAGCCCGTCTAATTCGTCCGCATAAGGGGATTTGTCGGCGAGTATCCGAATCCACAGAGAAGTGTCGACGAGCACCATCAGGCGACACGCCTGCGTTTCGGGGCCGCTGGCTCCCGGCGTCTGGGTACGTCCTGGGCATCGGGCTCCGAGCCGCGGAGCGCCGCAAGGCGCTCATACGCCCGGTTACGAACCAGGGCCTCCAGCCCGAGGCGAACCGTCTCGGTGTCCGTGGAGGCGCCGCACGCCGCTTTGGCTTCCGCGAAGAGGGTGTCGTCAATGTTGAAGGTTTTCTTCATACATTTTATTTTGCCATATCGATATGGCATGAATGTATGGCTACCAATACGCTGTCAGCGCCGGATGTTACGCTAAGGACCGAGGACATTGGATGAGCGGGCGACGGGCGACGGCTGTATGTCTTGCAGCCATTCTCGCTTTAAATATCTGGATTCTGGCCCGGTTTTTTAAGACCGAATATTCGCCCTTCATGTTCTCGATTGAAGGCGCTTACATCGGCATCAGCCGGTGGTTGCTGGCGAACTGGCACAGCGGCGGATGGTTCCCGCTGTGGTACGCCGGTATTCCAGTAGAGAATTCATACCCACCCTTGCTGCACGTGATCGTCGCGGCGGTTTCACAGATTACGGGATTGACCGTGGCGCATGCGCACCACGCGGTGGGCTCCGCGTTTTATTGCCTGGGCCCTGTGGCGATGTTTTGGCTGGTACTGCAGCTCTCGGACTCCCGATGGAAGGCGTTCATATCGGCGTTGTTGTTCAGCCTGCTGTCGCCATCCGCGTTCCTGATGCACTCGGTAGGGGCCGACCTGCAAAGCGTGTGGGGCGGGCGCCGTTTGCAGGCGCTGGTGTATTACGGCGAGGGACCGCACGTCACTTCGATCACGCTGTTGCTGCTGGCGTTAGCCGCTATATACGCCGCCCTTAAACACGACGCGGGATGGCGTACCGTGCTGGCGGTGCTGGCTGCTGCGGCGGCGGTGACTACAAACTGGCTGGGGGCAATGGGCCTGGTTTGCGGGGTGCTGGCCTTTCTGATCACACGCCGCGAACCGCGAACGGGACGCGTAGTCCTGATTGCCGTGCTGGCGTATGCGATAGCGATGCGCTGGATTCCTCCCACGGATATCGTCACGGTTCATCGAAACTCGCAATTGGTGGGCGACTTTCCGATGGGCCTTTTTCAGTACGTATATCTTGCGCTGTGGCTGATCGCCGCGTTCGCGATTGGAGCCGCGCTCAAGCGAAAAACGCGGCTCTCCGAGGGCCTGCGATTCGCGCTCGTGTTTCTGTTCCTGATGGCGGTCCTGCCGCTGGGCGCCGAGTGGTTTCACGTATACCCGCTGCCTCAGCCGGATCGGTATCACCTGGAGATGGAAGCGGCAATTGCGATTGTGGCGGGGCTCGTGTTCGGCTCGCGCAAATTCACCTCGGGCGTGCCCCGGGCGGTGGTAGTGACCTTGCTGCTGTGTCTGTCCGTCATGCAGATTCCGAGGCTCAGAGGGCAGGTTCGCGGTTATCTGCCGAAATTCGATATCACGAAGACGGTGGAGCGCGAGCAGGCGCTCTGGCTGGATCATCATTATCCGGGCCAGCGCGTCTTCGTGGAGGGCAGTACACGGTTCTGGTTCAACGCCTTCGCCAACGATGCGCAGCTGGGAGGCGGTTTCGATCAGGGGCGCTCGAATCCGGCAATCGCCTCCGCCGTATTCGCGATTCCATACGTCAAAGGCAACGGCGCGGATAGCGTCGCCCTCCTCCAGGCCTACGGAGTGCGGGCTATAGCCGTCGGCGGCGTGGGCAGCCGCGACTCTTACAGGGACTACAGCGATCCAAACAAATTTGTGGGAGTGGTGCCGGAAAAGTGGCGCGACGGCGGCGATGCGATCTACGAAATTCCGGGCACCGGAAGTCTGGCGCATGTGCTGGCGAAGGGCGATCTGGATACGACCGGGCCAGTCGATTGGCCAGCCGTGCGACGCTATGCCGCGGCGGTAATCGTTGACAACGGCAAATCCACTATCCACTGGCGCGGGCCGAGCGAGGCCACCATTCAAGCGGAGTTGCAGAAGCCGGATGTGGTGTCGGTGCAGATGAGCTGGGATCCGGGATGGCGCGCGTCAGTCAACGGCGCGGATTTCACTATCGGCAAAGATGCGCTGGGTTTAATGGTGCTGGAACCTCCGTGCGAAGGCAGTTGCACGATCGATCTGAAATTCGACGGCGGCCTGCAAGGGAAGATTTCCCGGCTGGCCGGCTGGCTGGGCTTTGGCGCTTGTTTGTTGCTCGTGGTTTTCCGGCGGCCGGATGAGAAGCCGGCAGCCGAACCGGAGCCTGAGGGTAGCGGCGGCGATCCGCTATACTTCCGCACGCTGCGCGCGCTGCTGCGCTGGGTAAATCGGAATCTGCCGGACGCGCCAATTGCCGACGATCTGGCGCGCTTCGATCCGGACAAGCTGCGGCGTGCGGAAGCGGCCCTTCGCAAAATGAAGATGAAGGATGCCGATGGCGACCGGTACCTGGCGAAGCATATTCCGCGCCTATCGAAAACTCTGGCGCTGGTGCCTGCGCCACAGCAGACCGGCCGCGTGCTCGAACTGGGCTGTTACATGCAGATCACGCCGCTGCTCGAACGCTTCTGCGGATACAAAGAGGTGCGCGGCGCTTATTACGGACCAGCCGGCAGAATCGACCGCCGCACGTTCGATTTTCCCGATGGCGAGTTTGCCTGCTACGTGGATCACTTCGACGTCGAGCGCGATGCGTTCCCGTATCCGGACGATTATTTCGATCTCGTAGTGGCGGGCGAGATTGTGGAGCACATGACTTACGACCCGATGGCCATGCTGATCGAATCGCGCCGCGTGCTGGCGGAGGGCGGCTATCTGCTGATCTCGACGCCGAACGTGGGCAGCGTCACAAGCGTGGCGAAAACGCTGGGTGGCCGCGATAATCCGCAGATTTTCTTCCTCTACGAACGGCCAGGCGCGGATGAGCGCACCGATATCGGGCATGTGCGCGAATACACCTGCTACGAGTTGGGCGAAGCGGTGAAGGCGGCCGGTTTCGAGGTGGAATTGCTGTTCACTACGTTCATCGATGAGTTTGCGGAGCATCGTGGGCTGCTGAAGTTCCTGGCAGTGAATGGGTACAGCACGGAGAATCGCGGGGAGCAGACGTGGTGTCTGGCGCGGAAGCGGGCCGCGCTGCCGGTGGACCGGTACCCGTGGTTTATTTATACGCCGTAGCAGGTCGTCTCAGGAATTCGCTAACGTGTTTTCGTCATACCGCGCGCGCACGGGCGCGGCCCGGAACGATGGCGCATACAGAGCTGCGACAGTGATGGAGCGGTGGCGGAAATGCCGCGTGGATACGGTCGGGAATGCCTCAGTTTGCCGATAACATCTATCGTTCGCTATTCTCAACAAGCGATCCCTGGACGGCTGCCTTCAGAAGCTGCTTCGCTCTTGAGACTTCCAGAAAAAGCAGCCCGGCGTTAACGAGAGACCGAAAAGGAACATCACCCCGGCAGCAACCGGCGCGCTCTTGTCATTCAGTGCGCCATAACCCGTTACCCCGGGCCAGAAGACCATGAATGCGCAAACGAACGGGTGCAGGAACACGATCCCGCTTACACATGTTCCGTTGTCTGTCGAGACGATGCGTCCCCGGATCGAAGGGGCAAACGAGTTCCGGCCACGAAAATCTCTATGCATTTTAAACGCACACCCGACAACCGATCCAACAAAGGGCGGCCCGCCTGGATCTGTTCGCCTAAAGCCCTGAACGAATGACTCAAAGAGTCCCGGTTTCGGACGGACCGCCGCTCGAAGCCTCTCCAGAACAACAATGGGAGGCGCGTCGGCATCGATTTGAAATCGAACGAAGGGCATCACGCCGACTTACTGAGGTCAGAAGTATGACAAGCCCCCGGAAGTCCATCTCGTACGATGTGTCTGAAAGTTTCCCGGATTCATTACGGCTCGCGTTGATGCGATCTCGGATTTGCGGACGAGTGCAGAATGATCGGTTCACGCTAAACTGGCGCTATGCAAAAGCCGGCGTTCGATCCAGGTCTGACCCGCGAATTCGGCGCACCGCTGCGTCGCGCCGTCAATAAAGACGGCTCTTTCAACGTCCGGCGCACGGGCGCCAGCTGGAAGGCGTTTCATCCGTGGCTTTATGTCGTACGCATGAGCTGGCTCGGCTTCAGCGCGCTGGTGCTGAGCTTTTATGCCGCCATGAACACGGCGTTCGCGCTGATTTATTTTTCGATGGATGTGAGCCAGGTGACCGGCTCCGCCGCGCCCACGGAGTTCGGCCGGTTCATGAAAGATTTCTTTTTCAGCGCGCAATCGCTGACCACCGTAGGGTATGGAACGTTGGCCCCTTTGGGCAACCGCGCGAGCCTTGGTTCCACGCTCGAATCGCTGGCAGGCCTCATGAGCTTCGCCATCATCACGGGCCTGCTCGTGGCGCGCGCGTCGAAACCCTCCGCGTCCATCGGCTATAGCGAAAATGCGCTGATCGCACCGTATCAGGGTGGCACCGCGCTCATGTTTCGCGTGGCCAATCAGCGCTCCAACAATCTGATGGAGATCGAAGCGCAGGTCATGCTGATGACCGTGGCCGGCACCGCCGCGAAACCCGAACGCAAGTTCGAACTACTCACACTGGAGCGCAAAAGCATCCTGTTCTTCGCGCTGACGTGGACCATTGTTCATCCGATCGACGAGACCAGCCCCTTCTGGGGCAAGACCGCGGACGACCTGAAACGGATGCAGGCGGAGCTGATTGTTCTGATCAAAGCCTTCGACGAGACGTTCAGCCAGACCGTGCACAGCCGGCAATCCTACCGGCACGACGAGTTGGTCTGGGGCGCGAAGTTCGACGTTCCCTTTGTCGTCGAACCGAGCGGCGACCTGCTCATCGAACTCAACCGCCTCGGCAGTTATTCCATGATTGCGAAAGTTCCCGTGGCGCGGATATCGGCCGACGAAGACCCCGCGCGAATTTCGAAGACCGATTGTTGAGGCTGCACCCAGTCCTGCCGGGTTTCGTCGAAATATGCGGTTGCCATGCCGGTCAGCGTGAAATGGACGCGCTTCGCTTCGCCGGGCTTCAGCTCGACCTGTTCGAAACCGCGAAGAACCTGCCGGGCCGATGGTTTGACGGCGCGAAGATACAGTTGCACAGTCTCGCGGCCCGCGCGCGTGCCGGTATTGCGGACGTCTAAACCCACTTCGACGAACTGCCCCGGCGAGACTGCGGCTGGCTCAACGGTGAGTCCGCTGTATTCGAACCGCGTGTACGAAAGGCCGAAGCCGAACGGAAGAGCCGCGAACGTAATCGGCAATCGGCCCGACGGGTTGACCGCGCCAGTGAGCACGTCGGCGATGGCGTGGCCGCCTTCTTCGCCGGGAAACCAGGCGTCCAGAACAGCGGGAACGTCGTGAATCCAGTTGCCCGTCGCGACAGCATACCCGGCAATCAGAACGACGATGGTGTTGTGGTTCGCCCGGGCCACGGCTGCGATGAGTTCGTCTTGTCCCGGCGGCAGATCGAGCGAAGTCCGGTCCAGAGTTTCCGCTTCGGTCTTCGCGCCGGTGCCCGCGAAGACAATCGCCGCATCGGCGTTGGCCGTCTCCGCCGGCGATGCCGCCAGGAAAACGCGCGAGCCGAACATGGCGCGCAGAGCGTCCAGGGGCGGTTCGGAATAGCGAGCCTGCACCGTGTAGCTGCCGCCGGGAATGCGGTTGAGCACGGCGTTGGGTCCGATGACCGCGATGCGGCGGATTTTCGCGACATCCAGCGGAAGCAGGCCGTTTTCGTTCCTGAGCAAAACGATGCTTTGGGCTGCGGCATCGCGCGCGAGAGCCCGATGCGCAGGCGTTTCAATTTCGGCGTCGCGCGCCGTTATTTCGCGGTCGAAAGCGCCGCTGGAAAACAGCGCGCGCAGGACACCGCGAACCTGAACGTTCAGCGAATCGTCATCCGATGGCGAACTCTGCCGAATGAAGCCGCGGAAGCCGAGATCGGCCCGGAGGAAGCCGCGGATCGCATCGCTATCGGGCGCCTGGACCGACCACACGCCGGCTTCGGTCACCGCGGCTTCAAGCGGCCGCAGGTCGCCTTCCCGCCCGGCGCTGCTCTCGGGGGTCGCGGCGGCGGTCGGGTAAATCGCGGTGGCGATTTCGCCTTCGCCCTGCGCTCCGCTCACATAGGCGGCAACCAGGCGCGAGGCCAGCCAGGGGTCTTCGCCCCACGTTTCGAAAACCCTGCCGCTCAGCGGCGAATGGCTGATGTCGGTGAGCGGTCCCAGGATTTGTGCGCGCCCCAAAGCACGCGCCTGCTGGGCGATGGCAGCGCCAATTTGCTCAATCAGTTCAGTGTTCCAGGCAGCAGCCAGCCCCATATTGACCGGGAAGGCTGTGGCCGAAGAGCCGGCCACCGTTTCACGGGCGGGAACGCCAAGGCGGTCGATGGCGGCGCCGCGAAGCAGCGCAAGTTTCTCTTCGGGGCGCAGGCGGCGAATCAGATCGTTGACACGGCGCTCCACCGGCTGCATCGGATTCAGGAATGTGGAAGTGCCTTGCCTGGGTTCAGAACAAGCGCCTTCGGAACAAGCGAGGACGGACACCGCGATCGCGAACAAAAGCCCCACTGCAAACTGAGAACGATGACGCACGGAATCCCTAAGCCTAAGACAACCAGAGTAAGACAAGTCCGCGCGTTGACAAACTCTTAACTTTTGATTCTGCACTTTCGCGCCCGGTTGGAGTGTAATTGAGGAATGGCAAATTCTGGTTTTGACGCTGCCGTCGGGCGTCGCGAGGTACTGCGTTTCGCAGCGATCACAGGCGTGGCGTTCTGGGCCGAGCGATACGCGCTGGCGGCATCCGACTTCTGGAACAAACAGAAACCCGCCGACTGGACGGATCAGCAGAAGGATGAACTCAGAACCAAATCGCCGTGGGCGAAGAAGGTGGACGCTGAGATGACTTCCGGCGGTGGCGGCGGTAGCCGTTCCGGCGGCGGTGGAGGCGGAGAAAGCGGCGGAGGTGGAGACAGCGGCGGAGGTGGAGACAGCGGCGGCGGCGGTCGAACCCGCGGCGGTGGCGGCGGCGGTGGCAAGAGCGTGGCGCCGGCAGGCGGTTTCGGCGGTGCTCAGGCGCCGTCCCTCGAAATCGTCTGGGAGAGCGCTAAACCTCTTCAGGATGCACATCCCCTGGCGCTGCCCGCCAAACTCGACCATCATTACGTGATCGGAGTCAAAGGCATTCCCCAGCAGGTAGTGAATGCGGCAATGACCGGCCGCGGTGCTCGCGGCGGCGGACGCTTTGGTGGTCGCGGCGGAGACGGCGGCGATCAGGCGATCGCAACTGGTGCCGACAGCGCCGGCCCTCCGCCGGCGCCAGCCGATCCCACTGCCGGTCTGAAGCGCGGTGCCACCCTGTTGGTGAAGGGCAAGGACCCGCAGACTTCCGACGTCGTCATGGCGTTGGGCCAGGGGTCGCCGGAAATGATGGTTCTGTTCGGATTCGCCAAAGATTCCATGCCCCTGACCGCGGCCGATAAAGAAGTGGAATTCGAACTGAAACTGGGCGGCATGACCGCCAAAGTTAAGTTCGCCCTGAAGGACATGACCTATAACGGCGATCTGGCGCTCTAAATCAGTAAACGTAACTCAGAAAAGCGTCGGCTGATCTTCGGCTGGCGCTTTTTTGCGTTTCACGCGCAGCGGACTCCCCACCACTCCCAGCACCTGCACGCTGCGCAGCGCCTCGCGCGGCACGAAAACCTTCTGATTATTGGAATCAGGCTCCGGCGGCGTCACCGTTATCCCCGCCGCTTCCCAGCTCAAGAGGTTATTCGGGAGGATACCGTCCATCACCTCGCCATCAAGGAAAACCATGCGCACCCAAAGGCCTTCCTGCTTGGGACGGTTCAGAAAAACCCGCGAAGGTTCGGGGTCCCCGGTAAAATCTTTCACAAACGCAATCGACCGGATTTCCCGGTATGGCAGCAGCGCAAGCGACCCGTCTGGGCGAAGTAATTCCACAGCTTGTGCCTGTAAATAGCTGAACGGATTGACAAAACCAGTCAGAGTCTCGCGGTCAAAGCGCCGAACAACTACCTTTTTGGCTGTCGAACCTGCCACCAGCGCCCCCTGAAAGGCTTCACGGCCCTTACAGAAATGATTTAAACATTTTCGGGAATATTGTATCATTGCTCGAAAGGGTTCATTTGTGAATGGCTCGTAATCAAATCACGGCTCAGTCGCCGATCTCCAGCGGAATCAGGGACTTTATTACCTTTTGCCGCATGGAGAAAGGGCTCTCAAGGAACTCTCTCGACGCTTACGGGAGGGATCTGGAGGATCTGCGATCCTTCGCGGAGCCTGCAACGGGCGGCGCCCTGCCTGATGCGGAACTTTTGAATACCTACATCAACCACATGTATTCAAAGAAGTTAACCAGCCGATCCATATCCCGTCACCTCAGCAGCATACGGAATTTTTTCGGCTTTCTCGTCATGGAGGACAGGATTCAGCAAGATCCAACCGAACACCTGACCAGTCCGAAACAATGGTCCACCATCCCCAGGTTTCTCAACCGTGAGCAAACCGATAAGCTGATCGCCGCGCCCGACGTCACCAAATCAACGGGAATTCGCGATCGCGCTATGCTGGAGCTTCTTTATGCCACGGGCATTCGGGTGACGGAACTGATCGGTCTGCAGATTTCCAGTCTCGATATGGGCCTTGGCCTGCTCCGCGTAACCGGCAAGGGCAATAAACAGCGGATTGTGCCGGTGCATGCGGCCGCGCTGGCAACCGTGCGCGGCTATATTGAAAACGGACGCCCGCGGCTCCTGAAGGGCAGACAGACCTCGTTCCTTTTCATCACGGCGCGCGGCGAGGGCATGACCCGGCAGGCGTTCTGGGCGGCGATCAAAATGAACGGTAAAAAGGCCGGAATCTTTCACCACCTCTCGCCTCATATTTTGCGGCATACCTTCGCCACCCATTTGCTGGAGGGTGGAGCCGATTTACGCAGCCTCCAGGAAATGCTGGGGCATGCCGATCTTTCAACGACGGAGATTTACACCCATGTGGTCCGGCCGCGGCTGCGCGATACGGTCGACCGGCATCACCCGAGGGCATGACGTGGGCATGAAAAACATGACGCAGGCATGAAAAACGTGACGCGGGCATGAAAAAAAGGAGCGCCTGATAAAGCTATGAGCGATTACATGTTCGCGCTCGAAAGCCACCTGGATGCGGCCCAAAACCGGACCGTGGCTGAGATTCAGCGCATTGCCACGGAAGGGAACCTGACCGTGTGGCTGGCTGGCGGAGCCATGCGCGATATGCTGCGGGGCGCGCCTATCCGCGATCTGGATTTTACCGTGGAACGCGACGCCGTGAAGATCGGCAAAGCGCTCGCCCTCGTCCTCAATGGCCAGGTCACCGAAGAGGACAGCCTGAAGCGCGGCGTCGAAATCCTGCTGCCTGGCGGTCTGCATGTTTCCGTGAGCAATGCCCGAACCGAGAAGTATTCCAAACCCGGCGGCAAGCCCGTTATTGCCCCCGCCACGATTCACGAAGACCTTTCGCGTCGCGACTTTACCATCAATGCCATCGCGTTGTTCCTGAACCGTGGGGCGAAGGGCTTGCTGGTCGATCCGACCAACGGCCAGGCGGATCTCATCAACAAGGAACTGCGCACCACCAATTCGATGGCGTTCTACGACGACCCGTCGCGCGTCTTTCGTCTGCTCCGTTTCAAGCACGTCATGGGCTTTGAAATCGCCCCACGCACCCAATCGCAGCTCGATAACGCGGTGCTGGGCGATTATCTGCATCCCGATCCGGCGGCGCTCACGGCGGATTTGCGGGCGCTCGCGTCGCACGAATCGGCCGTCGGGGCAATCGAAGATCTGGACCGGCTGGGGCTTCTAAAACTGGTGAGCCCGGCGCTGACGGGCGACAAGCTCAATCTACCTGGCCTGGCAAAATTCGAAAAGCAGACGCATTCCGTGTTTCCGGCCGGGACCGAAGACGGATGGCTGGCGTTTCTGACCGTGCTGCTGGAATTGTTGTCGCCGAAAGACCGTGCCTCGGCGCTGAAGGCCATGGCTCTGCCAGCCGAAGAACTGAAGGCTTTCCAGAAGCTGGAAGCGGCCGCGAAGAAGCGCGAATCGATCCTGAAATCGCCAAAGATTCACAAGCCCTCCCAGGTTTGGGAAGCGCTGAAAGATGCCGATACCGCCGAGGTGCTGATGGTGGTTTACGATTCCGGGCTGCGCGTCGTGCAGGACCGCATTCGCGCGTATTACCAGAAGTATTTGCCGGCCGCGCAGGAAGTCACCGAGGAGCAGGTGATCGCGGCGGGGCATAAGCCAGGCACGCCGAAGTTCGAAAAAGCCTGGCAGGCCATGGTGGTGACGCGGTTGAATGCGCGGCCGAAAAAGGTGGAACCGGAGCCGGAACCTCCTCCTCCGCCGCCAATGGCTATGGGCAGAGGCCGACCGGCGGCGCGGGCGTAAAAGGCTCAGGCAGCCAGCGGGTCCCACACCGTCCGAAGGTCCAGCACGAAGCCTTCCACGGGACCTTCACCGGAGAGCGAATCGACAGCACTCAGCGTCTCGGGCATACGATCCGGCCGGTAGACCTCCACCGTACGGGTTTCCGGGTCGAGCATCCATCCCAGCCGCGCACCGTTCGCCAGATACTCCTCCATCTTCGCGCGCAGAACGGGTAGCCGGTCCGAATTCGAGCGCAGCTCAATCACGAAAGCCGGACAAAGGTGCCAGTAGCCCTCCCGGGTTTCCTTCGGCAGTTTCCGTATATGGTCCTTCGGGGTCCACGAAGCGTCCGGCGATCGCCTCGCGCCATTCGGCAGCAGAAAACCAGTCGAAGAGTCGCTCGCAACGCCCCTGGCGTCTTTCAGCGCCCAATTTCCCAACTGCATCGCGAGCATGGAATTCCGTACACCCGTAATGGAAAAGCTCGGCGGCCTGCCAATGATGTCACCCGTGGCGTCGGTTTCGAAGAAGAGCTCGGGGTATTCAGCGCAAAAATCGGCGAACTGCTGGTCCGTCATCGGAGGCGGGGTCAGCGTCGCGGGCATCGTCGATCGTGAACGGCATATTCGTATCCTATCGCAAATGCAACGCGCTTAAATCTTGCCGGCAAACCCCTCGCGCGACAGCACCGTCGTGCCCTTGCGCTCCACCAGATAATACCCATCTTCCGATTTCCCCGAATAATGCGTGGCGTTCCGCTCGCCCCGATCTTTATCCATATGCTTCCACTTTTTCTCCAACACCGCCTGATAAGCATTGAAGAACGCTACAGCCGAATCTTCGCTATCCCAGTCGGTCGCGAACAGCAGCGCGGTGCGATGGTCCTTGTCCTTCCTGTATTCGTCGATGCGATAGCGGCCGCCGGTCAGCCCGGGGGCCAGCCCCTGCGCAATCGAAGTGGAATTGTACTGGCGCAGCATCACCTGCACATCTTCTTCGCCAAACACGCCTTCCACCGCCGCCTTCATGCCTGCGGCCGGCTTCGGCAACATCGGAACCACCGGCAGCGTGCCTGCGAAATAACGGTCGGGGTGCAGCACCTGCGACGTGGAAACGGGCGGCTTCGTGAACAGCATTCCGAAAGCCGACTGCCCATCGCGCACCACCACGGCCTGCTGAAACACTTCGCCTTCCTCGTACGGGAACAACATCGTGGAGCGCAAATACAACGGCGCTTTGCTGAAAACCGGATATTGCGGATCGTCGGGATCAAGCTCCTGGCGGAAGTATTCGCGCGCCGTCGCCGGATCGCTCAGCGTCTTCCCGGCCTGGCGCGCCGCATATTCGAGCGTCAGCCAAGACGCCTGCCCTTCCACCACCGTCTGCCGCGCCAGCGACTCTTCCGCGTCGTTCGGATCTTTGTTCAGATACTTCTCGATATTGAAATTCTGATCCGCCAGCGCGTGCGCCAGTTCATGCACCAGCGCTTCGTCGCGCATACTCGCGGCGGCCCATTCGGAAATAAAAAGCTTCTTCTGATGGAAATCGTAAAACGCCGCGGCCTGTTCCGTGAGCAGGTCGATCGTGGTCTGGCGAAGATCGAAATCGGCGGGCACAAAGCCCAGTTTCTTCAGACTCAGTTCCTCGGCGTAGATATCCTTGGGCCGCACCGAATGCCGGATCTGCTCCTTGATGTAAGTATTGATCTGCGCCCGCGTGATCATCTGGAACGGCAACTGGCGGCGCACACGGAAACCCGTGATGTCGGACAACCGGCCCAGAATGGCGTTGATTTCCGCGGCGTCGGGCAGTCTGGAAGCCGCGGGCGATACCGGCGCCTGCGACGCCCCGGCGGAGACTACGCCCAGCAACAACGCTGCGCAACCAGGCAACCGGCGGAATCGACCCATACCCTATGGTATCGGGACCAGGCCTCCGCGCTACAATTGAACCTGCAACCGCATAGCAGAAAGAGAGAATTTCCAATTGGCCGAAAAAGAGCTTTATAAGTCCGAGAACCTGGGTAGTGGCACCTTCGTCATCACCAAACCGAAGCGCAAGAAAGCGAAATTGCGCCAGACCCGCCTCAAGAACCTCACGCGCGGCAGCCGGAAGTAGTTCCAGTCTTCCGGGCCGTGCAGTGGATGAATTCGCGCGTCCACGCGATTCTTACCAGCAGGAGATAACAAATGAAATTCATCCGAACGTTTTCGCTGGCCGCGCCGCTGGCTATTGCCCTGATGGCCCCGGCCCTGCGCGCCGCCGACATGCCCGCCGCAGGCACCGCTGCCCCCGACTTTACCCTGAGTTCCCAGGAAGGCAAACAGGTTAGCCTGAAGGATTTCCGCGGCCAGTGGGTTGTGCTCTATTTCTATCCGAAGGACATGACGCAGGGCTGCACCATTGAGGCGCACAATTTCCAGGCGGATCAGGATAAGTACACGGCGAAAAAGGCGGCCATTGTTGGTGTCAGCGTGGATAGCGTCGATTCCCATGTCCAGTTCTGCACCAAAGAAAACCTGACCTTCAAGCTCCTGGCCGATCCTACCCATCAGGTGGTCGATAAGTACGGTTCGTTTGGCGGCGTAGTAGCCGCCCGCAACACTTTCCTGATCGACCCCAGGGGTGTCATCCGCAAAGTGTACACGGGCGTGAAACCGAACGTACACAGCACGGAAGTGCTGGCCGATCTCGACGGCCTCCAGAAATAGCCCCGCCGTTTTCATCTTGTGAACAGCCGCGAACAGGAGTTCGGTGAAGTGGCCATGCCACAGGCGCGCAATCTGCTGCGTTTCGCGCGACGCCTCACCTCCGACTCGTCCGCCGCCGAAGACCTCGTCCAGGAAACCCTGATGCGTGCCTGGCGCGGTTTCGATCAGTTCCGCGGCGGCACCAACGCGCGCGCCTGGCTCTTCCGAATCCTGCTCAATACGTTCTACGGCCAGGGCCGCAAAGGGCGTCTGACCGTCGTGCCGCTGGGCGATACGGACCGCGCCGGCGCCAACGGCAATCACGTGGCATTTGAAATTACCGATGCGCTCGCAAAGCTGCCGGTCGAGCAGCGCGCGGTGCTGATGCTCGGCGCGATCGAGGGCTTCACCTGCCGCGAGATCTCGGAAATGCTGCACATACCAATGGGGACCGTGATGTCTCGCATGAGCCGCGCTCGCCAGGCGATGCGCCTGCAACTCGATCTGACAGTGAAAGACGACGGCCAGAAAGTCTACAGTCAATGGGAAAGCTGATGAACTGCGTAGAGATCAACGAATTATCGGCGCTCCGGCATTCGGGAGAACTGGAAGGCGTCAGGCGAAAGGCCTTCGACGCGCACCTGGCCGCGTGTCCGGTCTGCGCGGCTCAGATGCGCGAACAGTGGAACAACGACAGGCGTTTGCGGGAGGCGATAGCGGAAGAGCCCGCCGATACGCGCGCTGTCGAACACCGCGTCATGCAGCAAATCGCGCGCGAACGTAGGCGCAAACTGGTGTGGCGCGGCGTAGTGCCGGGCCTGGCAGCGGCGGCGGCCATCGTGGCTGCCGTTTTATTGCTGACCCGGCCGCACGGCGCTCCGGTAAATCCCGCGATTCTGGCGGATGCGGCGCGCGATCACACGGTCGAAGTGATCAAACAAACGCCCCGGCGCTGGCGAACCGATGCGTCCGATATTGCAGTGATCGAGAAGGCGCAGGGCATTTCCGATTCCGACGTCAAAGCGCTCGAAACCACCGGCTACCGCCTGCAGCGCGCGAAGATCTGCCGTCTGGGCGGTACGCCCTACATGCACCTCGTCTACGCAAAAAACGGCCGCGAATTTTCCGTCTACATGCGCGTACGCGGGGTTCAACAACTGCGCGATACCGCGTCGAAATCGGGAGACCTGCAACTCGCGGCCTTCACGCGCGGACGCGTCCAGGCAGTCATCGTGACGGATGCCCCCCACGGCGAATGCGCGCAATTCACCCGCGACGCCGAAGCCGCCCTCTGAGTATGCGCACACCGTCGCCGCCCAGGGTGCCCACGCGTACCGAGCCGCCCGCACGTACCGAGCCGCCAGTCACCACCATGTCCATGGCGAAAGCCAAAAAGCTGATCCGCAAGACCTCCGCCGAACACGCGGAATTGTTTCGCCGTCTGGCCAAATGACCGGCCCGCACGACCCGGAATTTCTCACACGCGAAATCGTCGACGCCATACACGAAGAGCAATTAAAAGTTTTGGAGGCCTTCACGGCGTTCGGGATGAAAACGCCCTCGAGTCGGCTATAGCGGCAGCGCAGAACGTCCATCACTATGGAGGCGGCGACATTTACGAAATTGCCGCGGCATACGCTTACCATCTCGCCGAAAGTCAGGCATGGTTCGACGGCAATAAGAGAACCGGGATCCAGGCGGCACTCGTGTTCCTCGAAGGCTGCGGTTTAGACACAAGCCCGTTGCCGGAGCAGCAGACCTACAACCTGATGATAAGAATCGCAACCCACGAAGCAGCACGCAACGATCTCGCCGATTATCTCCGCTCCGATCCGGGCCGCGAACGAACCGCGTAGAACTCAGTCCAGCCAGCCAATCGAACGCTCTGTCGTTAGCGCTCGGCGACCCTGGCCAAAGCTCCAAACCCGACGCAAGGCGGGCGTTGTGGAATTGCAACAAGAACAAGGCAACCCCACAACGACTGCTGGGCCGTGAGACGCAATAAAATCCGACACCGCACCCGACACCGCTCGGGTTTGCAGCGTTAGGTGTTGATTGGTTTGAAACTTATGCGCCCCCGCTGCGCTGCCTGATTTGCGTATCCCTCCTCAACAAGAATCGTCCCGAGATGGCGCGCCAGGCCCCCGCCCCATTTCTGCTCCTTCAGCCACGCTTCAAGGGTTCGGGGCGCTGGATTGCGGTAGTTTCCCAATGCCAGTTCCTGGCCGGCGAAAGTGGCCAATGAGCTCTGGTACTGCTCGGGTTTCACCAGCTCTTCTTTGCTGAAACCATCGGGCTTCGCATTATCATTCCAACGTATCCATGTCCCCTCCTGAACCGAGCCGTTGAACTGAAATTCGCTCTTGCCGCCCCAGGTTTTCAAGGTCTTTATGAAGCCAATTCTATTACGGATCAGCGGGCGAAGTGGACTGGCCCCCTGTTTTGAGACAAACGGTTAAGACTCAAAATCCATTGAATGGAGAATTGAGTCATGGGAGCAATACGCAGGCAGTTCACGCAGGAGTTTAAGCTC
>Ga0302140_10002823_pt1 | contig 22478 bp, 20 predicted proteins | sample I_Bog_E1_1_FD_202095 | JGI IMG/M metagenome (GOLD analysis project Ga0302140, IMG submission 202095) | Peat permafrost microbial communities from Stordalen Mire near Abisko, Sweden - I_Bog_E1_1 | ecosystem: Environmental > Terrestrial > Soil > Wetlands > Peat | place: Sweden: Abisko, Stordalen... | reverse complement strand
GTGGAAGCGTAGGCCGGTTCCGACAGCTGAGATGGACGGACGGCGGTGCCGATAAGGATTCCGTCGCGGTCAGCGTCCTGGCGCAGGGATTGGGCGGGACATTCTGAAACAAGACCTAACGCCACCGCAACTAGTAAGGAGCGTTGCCAATATTTATTCTGCAAGGATATTTCCAGAAACGCTTTTTAGAATCTGACAGCAAGATTCTCGTTCAACTTCTACATCCAATCTTACTTGGCCCCAGGCAGAAACTTTTGCAAAGGGCACTCCTCACACTTTGCATATGATTTTCTGCAATAGTTTTTTCCCACACCAACAATCAACCCGTGCATCTCGTTGAAGACCTGGGTCAACGCTGTGCGTTTTGAGGTACTCATTCTCGAAGGCGGATGCTCCGCTCCCCGAATATCCGACTCCAATCTCTCATTCCCGCCAGACCCTGCACTGGAGTTGGCCAAAGGCGTCAGAGCTTCTTGAAACAGCTGCCGGATCTCCTCATACGGAGCAGCTTCGCCGACGATTTCGTGGCGAAGAAAAATCCTCCGCGTATAAGCATCAACTACAAATACCGGGTGGTTGCCGGCATACAAAAGAATAGAATCGGCAGTCTCCGGTCCGATGCCATTCAGATTCAGCAGTTCTTCTCTAAGTTTCGCGGTAGGCTGCGCGAACAGCTTTTCCAGGGATCCTGCATATCGATGGTCCAAAAACTCGACGAATAGTTTCAACCGCTTGGCCTTCTGCCGGAAGTAGCCTGCCGGACGAATCAATTGCTCCAATTCAGCGGTGGAAATCCGCCGAATTCCACTGGCACTGAGCACACGAGCGGCGCGCAAATTTGCCAGAGCTTTTTCCACGTTTGTCCACGCGGTGTTCTGCGTCAGATACGCGCCCACGATTACCTCAAAACGGGATTGCGCCGGCCACCAATGCTGCGCTCCCCACGCACCAAACAAGGTGCCATAGTAAGCCCTAATCTGATCTTGCCTCGCGTCCGGCAACAAAAATAAGTCCTCCTGTTGAGTCTACGCCGCCTGCTTTCCACGATCCTCTTCCACCGCCAGTTCTTACCGAAGTGCATGTACCTTGGCAAAAATGCGTACCTGGCTGAAGAGAAAACTTCATCTGGCGTGGGTTCCAAGGCTTCTTTGGATTTCTTCGCAATTTTGCTCCGAGGCCAAGTACTACGGTAACTGGTCAGGTAATCGAGTTGCTGTGACAATTTGTGTCAACGCAAAGACACCGCTTTTCTCCCATAGCAGGAAGCGGCGCTTCGTGTGAATGCCGGAGACTCGCATCGGCATTGGTCCACTACGTGGATAGGAGATCGACGTATGTCGCAACGGCTGGGTGACCTTCTCGTCAAGGAGAAGATCATTACCCCAGAGCAGTTGGAGAAAGCAACGAAGGCCCAGAAAGAGCAGAATTGCCGTCTGGGCTCTGCCTTGGTGAAGCTCGGCTTCCTCACCGATGAGGACGTCACCAACTTTCTTTCACGGCAGTATGGCGTCCCCGCCATCAATCTCTCTTATTTTGAAATCGATCCCGCCGTCGTCAAGCTCATTCCGTTTGAAACCGCGAAGCGTTATCAGATTCTCCCATTAAGCCGCGTGGGCGCATCGCTCACCATCGCGATGGTGGACCCGACCAACGTATTTGCCATGGACGATATCAAGTTCATGACCGGCTTCAACATTGAGCCCGTCGTGGCTTCGGAAAGTTCGATCCTGGCGGGAATCGATAAATCCTATGGCGGCAAGCAGGAAGAAGATCTTGAAACTGTGATGCAGTCGATGTCGGAGATGAATGAATCCGACATCGAAGTACAAGCTGAAGAACAAGAGATGGAGCTCTCGCAGCTGGAGAAAGCTGCGGACGAAGCTCCAGTGGTAAAGCTTGTCAATCTGGTGCTCACCGACGCCGTAAAGCGCGGAGCCAGCGACATTCACATCGAGCCCTACGAAAAAGAATTCCGGGTGCGCTTCCGTATTGACGGCGTGCTGCAAGCCATCATGTCGCCGCCCATGAAGTTGAAAGACGCCATCACTTCCCGCTTGAAGATCATGGCCAAGTTGGACATCAGTGAGAAGCGCCTGCCGCAGGACGGCCGCATCATGCTGAAGATGAACATCGGCGGCCGCAAAAAGCAACTCGACTTCCGTGTCAGCACGCTGCCTACGCTGTGGGGCGAAAAAATCGTGCTCCGCCTGCTCGATAAAGAAAACTTGCGGCTCGATATGACCAAGCTGGGTTTCGAGCCCGAATCTCTGGTTAAGTTCGAGAAAGCAATCCTCAAGCCCTACGGCATGGTGCTGGTAACTGGACCGACTGGATCGGGAAAAACCAACACGCTCTATTCGTCGATCTCGCGGTTGAATCAGCCGGACACGAACATTATGACCGCGGAAGATCCGGTCGAATTCCAGTTGGGCGGCGTCAACCAGGTGCAAATGAAAGAGCAAATTGGCCTGAACTTCGCGGCCGCTTTGCGTTCTTTTTTGCGGCAAGATCCCAACATCATTCTGGTTGGCGAAATCCGCGACTTCGAAACGGCTGAAATTGCCATTAAAGCAGCTCTTACCGGCCATCTTGTGCTTTCTACACTGCATACCAACGGCGCTCCCGAAACGATTACCCGCTTGATGAACATGGGCATTGAGCCCTTCCTGGTTGCGACCTCGGTCCACTTGATCTGCGCCCAGCGCCTGATTCGGAGGATTTGCAAAGAATGCACAGAGACCGTGGAAGTGCCGGTGCAGACCCTGATTGAAGAAGGATTCACGCCGGAAGAAGCCAAGACCGCAAGAATCCAAAAGGGAAAAGGTTGCGGGGTCTGCAATAACACGGGCTACAAAGGGCGTTGCGGTTTGTACGAAGTGATGGAAGTGGATGACGAAATCAGGGAACTGGTGCTGGTGGGCGCTTCGGCCGTGGAACTGAAAAAGAAAGCCATCGAGCGCGGCATGATCACGCTGCGCCGCAGCGGCCTGATTAAAGTGGCCGCAGGCATTACTACTTTGGAAGAAGTTGCTCGCGAGACGATTCACTAAGGAAATTGGTAATTGGGCAATTTTGTAATTTGAGATTGGTTTTGAAATTACCAAATTACCCGATTACGAAATTACAAATTCAAAGATAGACACGAGGGGATTGTCATGGGGCTTAGCTTAAGTGACTTACTAAAACGGATGCTGGAGATGAACGGCAGCGATTTGCACATCACCACCAATTCGCCGCCTCAAATCCGGGTTCATGGACATCTGGTTCCGCTCGATCTTCCTCAGATGACGCCCGCCGAAACCAAACAGTTGGCCTACAGCGTTATGACGGACTCGCAGAAGCATCGCTTCGAAGAAAGCCTTGAACTCGACTTTTCTTTCGGATTGAAGGGCCTGGCCCGTTTTCGCGCCAACGTTTTCAACCAGCGTGGTGCTACGGCAGCCGTCTTCCGTTTGATTCCGTTCGAAATCAAATCGTTCAATCAGCTCGGCTTGCCAGCGGTCGTCAGCAAGCTGTGTGACAAACCCCGCGGCCTGGTTCTGGTTACCGGACCAACCGGCTCCGGCAAATCGACAACGCTGGCGGCGATGATCGACAAGATTAATAGCGAGCGTCACGACCACATTCTCACCATCGAAGATCCGATCGAATTCGTGCACATGAATAAGAACTGCGTGGTCAACCAGCGCGAACTGCACGCAGACACCAAGAGTTTTACCGACGCCTTGCGCGCCGCGCTTCGCGAAGATCCAGACGTGGTGCTGATCGGTGAAATGCGCGACCTGGAAACTATCGAGTCGGCGCTGCGTATCGCCGAAACGGGCCACTTGACTTTCGGTACCCTGCACACCAACTCGGCGACTTCCACCATCAACCGTATCATCGACGTTTTCCCGGCACATCAGCAGCCTCAGATTCGCGCCCAGCTTTCGCTGGTGCTCGAAGGCATTATGTGCCAAAGCCTGGTGGCAACGCCCAGTGGCAAAGGCCGCGCCATGATCATGGAGATTTTGATTCCGAATCCTGCCGTTCGCAACCTGATCCGTGAAGACAAGATTCACCAGATTTATTCGGCGATGCAATCCGGACAGGAAAAGTTCGGTATGCAGACCTTCAACCAGTCATTGGCCACTGCTTACTTCCAGAAACAGGTCACCTTGGAAGTCGCCATGGCGCGGTCGAGTAATCCCGAAGAATTGCAGGAAATGATCAACCGCGGAGCCAGCTTGTTGAGCCGCGGGGCCCAGCCCGGATCGCCAATGGCGAAGGGCGCAACCCCCGCAAAACACTAGAACAGAAACGACATCAGCAAACCGTATCGAGGAGAACTAAACCATGCCAGTCTTCACATTTTCCGGCAAGGACGCTTCCGGACAAAAGATTTCCGGCGAGCGCGTAGCCCCGAACAAACAAGCGCTGGGCCAGGCTCTGCGTCGCGAACGCATCACGCCCGGCGCGATCCGCGAAAAAGGCAAAGAATTTGTCATGCCTACCTTTGGCTCGGGCAAGGTCAAGGTCAAGGAGATCGCCATCTTCTTCCGCCAGTTCTCGGTCATGATCGACGCCGGTTTGCCCCTGGTGCAGTGCCTGGAAATTCTTGCGGCCAATCAGGAAAATCCGGCGTTTCAGAAGACGCTGAACGGAGTGCGCACCACGGTGGAAGGCGGAGCAACGCTCGCCAACGCCATGCGCGGCTATCCGAAAGTGTTTGATGATTTAACCACCAACATGATCGAAGCGGGGGAAACCGGCGGTATTCTCGACATCATTTTACAGCGCCTTGCGACTTACGTGGAAAAGGCGGTACGTTTGAAATCCGCAGTAAAGTCGGCTTTGATTTACCCCGTCGCCGTTGTCGGTATCGCGGGATTGATCGTTGCTGCCCTTCTCAAATGGGTCGTTCCGATTTTCGCCAACCTGTTCGCGGGCTTGGGCGTGGCACTGCCTCTACCTACTCGAATCGTCATCGGATTGAGCGGTTTCATCGGAACTTTTTGGTGGGTAATCATCGCGGCCTTCGCGGGTCTGGTGTTCGGGCTTAAACAAATCCGCAAATCGCCACGCGGCCGCTATTACTTCGACAAAGTTCTGTTGCACCTTCCGGTCGTGGGCTCGTTGTTGCGTAAGATCGCGGTCGGCCGCTTCACGCGAACTCTCGGAACTCTGATCACTTCGGGCGTTCCAATTCTCGAAGGCCTGGCGATCACGGCGCGAACTTCCGGCAACGCAGTGTTGGAAGAAGCTTTGATGAAAGTCCGGAAAGCCATTGAAGAAGGCCGCACCATCGTCGATCCGCTGCGCGAATGCGGAGTTTTTCCGAACATGGTGACGCAGATGATTGGTGTCGGCGAAGCCACTGGCGCAATGGACAGCATGCTGCAGAAGATCGCCGATTTCTACGAAGAAGAAGTGGACGCGGCGACGCGAGACATGTTGGCCATGTTAGAGCCATGCATCATCGGAATGCTGGGCGTCACCATCGGCGGCATCGTCATTTCGCTGTATATGCCTCTGTTCGCCATGATCGCGAAGTTGGCGGGCTAGAAGTCGGCGGGCTAGCAAAACGCGGTGTCTTGCCGGCTGTGCGGGGGGGGGGTATCGCCCTCGGAGCGGCCGGTAAGCTTGCCAAATCCAGGACCTAATGCAATCGACATTTGACGAGCGGAATTGGCTGGCATGGCTGGTCAAAGTACGGATACTGATCCTTACTTTCCTGCTCGCCATCCAGCTCGCAGTGGCGGAGCTCACGCCGACCCGCCTGCCGCTCCACCTCTTCCTCAGCACCATGCTGCTGTGGTATACCGCTTCATTGTTTTATGTCGTCCTGATGTCCTTTTGGCGGGAACATCGCCTGCAGGCTTCGTTGCAAGTGCTCACCGATCTGGTGATGGTCAGCCTGATTGTGCATGAAACGGGAGGCTGGGACAGCTCTCTCAACTTTCTTTACCCTCTGGTAATCATCGTCGCAGGCATCCTTCTGCCTCGAATATGGGCACACCTGGTGGCGGCGCTTGCCTTCATTCTTTATGGCACCGTTCTTGAGCTCAACTACTACGGCCTCGTGACCTCCTACTGCACAACGCATCCTGAACTGAAAGCACTGCAGGCCATCATCTTCGTAAATCTCTTTGCCTATCTGGCAGTTGCCTATCTCGCCGGACAACTGGTCGCGAAACTACGCCAGGCTCGCGTGCAATTGAAAGACGCGAGTGGGGCGCTGGAAGATCTTCAGATTCTGCACGAGAATATCATTCAATCCATCAGCAGCGGATTGATCACCACCGGCCTGGACGGACGCATCACTCTGGCCAACAGCGCAGCCCAAAAACTGCTTGAGCGCACGACTGAGCAACTGCTCGGTGAGCCGGTTACAAAATTATTCCTTGACCCGCTTCCCAACGGGGAATCTCAGACCCACGCGGAAGTGCGCTTTGACACGAAAGGAACTTTCCGTAAAACGGTTCGCGTGCGAGTTGCCGCATTGAACGTTCCGGAACGCGGTGCGCTGGGTTGCGTCTATGCCCTCGATGATCTGACCGAGATTCGCCGCCTTGAGCGCGAAGTCCGCATGCAAGATCGTCTTGCCGCGGTTGGACGCCTCGCTGCCGCCATCGCCCACGAGATTCGCAACCCGCTCACCTCGATTGCAGGATCGGTGAGCATGCTCTCCGGCATCCCGGACATGAGCGAAGAACATCGCCATCTGCTGGACATTGTGACACGTGAATCGCAACGGCTGAACGGAATCATCACCGACTTTCTGGCGTACTCGCGGGGCAAGAAGTATCACTTCGACAGAGCCGACCTCGTTCTCTTGTTAGAGGACACGCTCACTCTTATGCGCCACCGCATGACCGCCGAGAACACCGGCATTACGATCGAGAGCAGATTCGAAGTTTCTGAAGCCCCGGTCATTGCCGATGGAGATCGCATCAAGCAGGTTTTCTGGAATATTGCGGAGAATGCGGTCCGGGCCATGCGTGACGGCGGTACGCTAAAAGTAGTCATTGAGCGGGCGGGAGACGACTGGCAAATCAGCTTCGCTGACACTGGAACCGGAATGACACCGCAACAAACAGAAAAAATTTTCGAGCCATTCCAATCGAACTTTGAAGGCGGCACCGGCCTCGGTTTGGCAGTGGTTTATCAGATCGTGCAGGCGCATGAAGGCAAGGTGTGGGCCCGTTCGAAGCCAGGGCAGGGAACCACTTTTGTTTTGCGGCTGCGAGGATTGGACGCGGAGAGATCCGGCTCAGCCGCGCGACCCGCCGAAGTGGCATCGACTGCCGCTTTGCCGGGTTCATCCCGGCAGTTGGCCGCGGCGGAAGGGAGATCGCGTGGCTAACATTCTGGTTTGCGACGATGAGCGATCCATCTGCGAAATGCTCGATATAGCGCTGCGCCGCGAAGGGCACCGCGTTGAAACCGTGAACTCCGGGCAGGCGGCGAAGAATAAGATCGATGGCAATCTATACGATCTGATCGTCACCGACATTAAGATGCCGAATATCGATGGCATCGAAGTGTTGAAACATGCGCATCGCGTTTCGCCCGATTCCCCCGTGATTCTGATCACAGCGGTTGACGATTACGAAGCCGCGGTGGAAGCGGTGAAAGCGGGAGGAGCTTCGGATTACATTCGCAAAAGCCCCGGCCTGGTGGATGAGATCAAGCTGGCGATCAACCGAGTGCTCGAAAAACTTTCTCTGAGCAAGCAAAATTTTGCTCTACGCCGGGATGCGGCTTCCCACAATTCACTCGACAACATCATCGGATCCAGCGGCGCAATGGAAAAGCTTAAGCAGACGCTGCGCACGGTCGCCTCGACGGCGAGCACAGTTTTGATTCATGGCGAAAGCGGCACCGGTAAAGAGTTGGTCGCCCGCGCCGTACACATCTGCTCGCCGCGTGCCACGGAGCCATTTGTATCGGTGAACTGCGGAGCTTTTCCCGAGACTCTTTTAGAGAGCGAACTCTTCGGCTATTTGAAGGGAGCGTTCACCGGAGCCAACCAAAACAAGCGTGGATTATTTGAGGTGGCCGGCGGCGGCACGATCTTTCTCGACGAAATCAGCGAAATGACGCTGGCCATGCAGGTGAAACTGCTGCGCGTGCTGCAGGAACGAACTGTGCGTCCGGTCGGCAGTACCAGCGAAATTTCCATCGATGTGCGGGTCATTGCTGCGACAAATCGCGATCTGGATAAAGCGGTTGCCGAAAACCTGTTTCGTGAGGACCTTTACTATCGCCTCAACGTCATTCCCATCCGCGTGCCGAATTTGCGCGAGCGCCGCGAAGACATTCCGCTCCTCGCGAATCACTTTTTGAAGAAGTATGCCACGGCCGCGAATCGGAGCATTCTTCGTCTCAATAAAGAATCGCTCGAGGCGCTTTGCGATTACGAATGGCCCGGAAATGTCCGCCAGTTGGAAAACACGGTCGAGCGCGCGGTTGCGCTCGAGATGACAGAGGAACTGCACATCGAATTGCCGGCGGAGCGCCCGAAGGCGCGTGCAGCGGCCGCGGGTGTGGGAGGTTCCGGCAGCATGGCAGAGATCGCGCCAGGCGCGGTCCTTCCGCAAGGCGTAGGCATGGAAGGTTACGTCGCCGATATCGAGCGCACACTACTGCAAACCGCACTCGATCGCTGCAACGGCGTGCAGACCAAGGCCGCCGATTTGCTGGGGATTTCCTACCGGTCGTTCCGGCACTTGATGAAGAAATACGGGCTGTAGGTCACACCATTGAAGTCTGCTAAAAATCCTCGCCATGCCACCAAAGAAAAGGTCGAAGGCTGCGAGGGTTTGTCTATGGATGGCCGGCGTTATTTTTGCCCTGCTTCTATTAGGGCTCACTTATATCAACGGTCGTCTCGACCAGAGACCTCCCGGCTGGATTGATTTGCTGGCGGGCGGAGAATTATTTTTGATCTCGGCCGCAGTGGCGGCCGATGCTGTCCGGAAGCGCTCTTCTCGGCGGAGAGAAGTTCCGCAATTTGCGTTTCATCTGTGGTTTGTCGTGCTCATTCCTGGTCGCGGCAACCTCGGCTTATTTCGCGCGCATTGCTTACTCTCTCCAGCAGCACCAAGCCTTTCTTGAGGCTGCTGTGAAGTCACAAAACTTTGCACTAGCATCCCAACTTATTGCATCTCCGGGAATGGATCGTTGGGTGATCGCTCAAGATTCCTCATGGCTTTTTCTCTTTACCGTTGGCGCGGCCCTAGGCGTTAGACTTGTGGAGGAGGACTAGCGAAAATGTCGGCAGAACTTATTGTTGGAGCCGTAGGAGCTTTGGCCTCCCTTACTGCAGGACTTATCAAGACCTTGTCTCACAGACGTGAGAACGATCCGGAATCGGTAACTATTACTGTGCAGCGGGGCGGGGATCGAATCGAAAAAACCGGAATGGCGCAGGCCGAGGATGTTTCCAGGATGCTGGACATGGTTAAAACCTGAACGCAACTCTGCTGCGCACGCCAAATAAACTCAGAGCAGATTACTTCCTGGCTTTTAACTGCTGCTTCCATCCCAAGACCCGCGCCTTAGCTCCCTCAGCCTCAGCCTCCGGAATCATTCCCTTTTTTTGATAGAGCACGGATAGGCTGGTGTGCGCGAGCACGTCATCCGGATCTAACTCGGTAATTTTCTGGGCTACTGCGATGGCTTCATCGTAACGCTGCAGATCTTGCAGCGCGCGCGCCAGGCCGTGCATGGTTTCCGTAAAAGTCGGATCCATCGTGAGCGATTCGCGATATGCCACCACTGCCTCTTCCAGTTTTCCATCCGCCATTAAGTCAAGCGCGGCATAGTAATGGTCTTCGGCTTTCTGGCGGGCATTTGCGTCGGACATGGAAGGAAACCTTGCGGAAAAAAGATTTTAGCATGCGATATGATTAGGCCATGCGGCATTCGCTCCGCTTCCTGTGGAACGCAACCAAGGGCCATCGCCTGGCTCCGTGGCGTAGTCCTTATCTGCTCTGGCGAATCGAGACTTATTGCGGCGTAAAGATGACGCAGATCGGGTTTCTCGAGTTCTGGGAATTCTGCTGGAGGGACCGTGTTAGTTTATGGCGTTTTCTGAAGTGGACGGCTGAAATGGATCGCTACGCCCACCCGAATCCGAAAAGTAGGCAGTGATTCAGCCACTAAGCTGTTCGTACTGGCCCCCGACCCCCGGCCACTGCTTTACGCGCCTTTGCCAGCAGCAACGCCGCCTCCGAGGATGATGCTTACTTCGTTTCCTTTACCAGCTCCAGTTAATTGAGCAGCCGCGGCGCGATTGGCCGCGATTTCCAGAAAACCCATGCTGCCGAGAATGCCAAAGACTTCTCCGGGACCGCCTTCCGCATAGGTGCTGTGAATCTCGGTAATCTCCCGGCTGCCGACCACGATTTTGAAGTCTTTGGCATTGGCTCCAAAAAGCATGGGCACATCTTGCGGCGTAATGTTGGTGACGATATTTCCGAAGCGGTCCACTTTGAGCACTACCCCGCGCAGACGGTTGGGCTCGACGGCCTTGGGTTTCGGTGCTGAGAAACGTGTGTACTCGTCGATCTCTTCTCCAAACTTGAGCGAGTCAACTTCTTTGGCCAGCCACGCCGCCACGGGCGAAAAAATATCTCGCGCATGAAAGGTGGTACTCACCGGCTGCAAGAAATAATGTTCCGCGGTTATGTGCCGCACATGCATACGCGGTTCCTTGGCGTAAACCAGCGAAAGCACTCCGTTATCCGGCGCAACGAAATGATATTTGTCGCAGGAGGCGATGATTGGCCGGCGGGCCGTGCCCACGCCAGGATCCACTACAACGACGTGTACCGTTCGATTCGGAAAGTAAGAGTAGGCTTGCGAGATCGTAAGCGCGCCATCGAGAACATCGAAGGCCTGGACGGAGTGGCAGATATCGACAATCTGGGCCTCGGGCACAATATCCAGAATGACACCCTTCATAGTGCCCACAAAATGGTCGTTGCTTCCGAAGTCTGTGGTCAGAGTAATAATAGGACGGGCCAAGGCTCTCCTCGCGGGGAAGACGAAGTACTCCCAGACATTCGAAAGTAATTGCTGTTTCCCGCGGAGTCAAGGCACGGAAGTAATAAGAAACAGTGGTCGGTGGCCAGTGATCAGTGGCCAGTGGCCAGTGGCCAGTGGCCAGAACGAATCTCGCGTTCTTAAATTTGTTTTTACTGACCACTAGCCACTGACCACTGGCCACTGCTACTCGATGTGTATGTCGCCGGAGCCCGTCCGCAAAGTCAGCAGCGGTCCGCCGCCGCGAACTTTGCCGACGATCGACTTGCGCGACTCCTGCACGCGCCCCTGCACCGTCATGGTGATCGGAGCGTCTACGTCGAGCGTGCCCGAACTGGTTGAGATGTTGGCGTCAAAGGCGGCGTTTGCCGGCAGCTTTACGTGCACGTTACCGGAGCCAGTGCGAATTTCCCATGCTCCCGCTTGCTCGCCTTCGGCCGTAATGTCGCCGCTACCTGCTTCGGCGCGAAATGCGCCTTGCACTCCCCGGGCCGTAATATTGCCGGAGCCGGTATGCAGATCGACGTCTCCCTGGCCGGTCTCTTCGAGTTCGATATCGCCACTACCTGCCCCGCCGCGCACGGGTCCGGAAATCTCCCGCGCCCGCACATCGCCCGACCCCGTTTGCAGGCGGATTTCTCCCGTCAGCCGCGCCAGCTTCATGTCACCCGATCCACTCTGCAAGTCGGCGTTGCCGCGAACGCCTTCAATCGTCTGATCTCCCGAACCGCTATGGGTGCGGATGGTCGCGTCTTCCGGAACGATAATTTCGTAGTCCACGGAAATGTCGCGAGTGGTGACGTAATCGATGCGAATGCTGTTGCCATCCTGCCGCAGCGGAGGATGCTGCTCGATATCGGAAACGTCAGCGTGCCGGCCTCCGAAAAGCCAGTGATCGCCGACAAAAATCTTGCCGCGAACCGTCACCGACCCCGCAGGGCCACTGCGCACGGTAATGTCGCCGGAATGGTTTTGAACTTCCAAATCCACGGTCCCGCTCACTTGGAAGGTTTTTTCGAAGTGCCCCTGTGGCGTTGAAGCGGCTGCCAAGCTACAAGCCAGCACTACCAACGCCAATGCCAGAAGGTAGGACCGCAGCCACGTAGAACCTGCGATTTCAGAATTGCGTCGATGATCCATTTCAACAATCCCCCGAAAATTTGTAAGCCCGAAGCCCGAAGCCCCTACTGCAGCACCACCTGATCGCCTTCCTTTAATCCGCTCAACACTTCTGTTTTGGCGCCATTCGAGATGCCAATGTTGACCGCGATCTTATCCTTGCCATCTTTGGCCTTAGGATCGGGAATTTCCACCGATGCCTTCTTGTCCTTGTCGTACAGAATCGAGCCTTCCGGGATCTGCAGAACATTTTTATGTTCTTCCAGAATGATTTCAGCGTTCGCCGTCATCTCGGCCTTAAGTTCGCCCCCAGGATTCTGAATGGATACCCGAACTTCGAACGTCGTGACATTATCCTTCTCGACGCCCATGGGTGAAATCTTTGTGACCTTGCCGGTGAAGGTCTTGTCCTTGAAGGATTCGACTTTAATACGCGCCGGCTGGCCCAGGTATACTTTGCCAATATCGCTCTCGTCCACTTTGCCCTTCACATAAACTTCGCTGGTATCGCCCAGAGTCATCACCAAAGTAGCCGAAGAACCGAGGACAAGAATCGAGCTGACCGCGTCTCCCATTTCCACGTCGCGCGAAAGAACGATGCCATCGATGGGAGAAACAATGTCGGTGTAGCTGAGCTGTTCTTCCAACTGCTTCAGGTTCGCCTGATCCTCCGCCACCTGAGCCCGCGATTGCGCAATCTTTGCCCGCAACACCGTAACCTGCGCCTTCGAGACGTTTTGCTTGTTTAAAGACATCTCATAATTCTTTTCGGCATCGTCGAGCGCAGAGGCGGAGACCACGCCATCCTTCGCCATGCCCTGGGCGCGGTCATAGGCGCGCTTCAGCAACGGCACATCGGGACCTTCCGCATCCACCTTGGCCCGCTCGTAGTCAGCCTGCGAGCTGTTCAGGTTAGCTTCCGCCGCATCCAACGCGGCGCGCGACTGTGCCACCTGCGCCTCGATCTCTACCTTATCGAGTTGGGCAAGCAGTTGGCCTTTCTTCACCGTGTCGCCGTATTCCACCAGCAGCTTTTTCACGATGCCGCTGGCCTTGGACTTAACTTCGACCTTGGTGATCGGAGTGACTTTGCCGGTCGCGACCACGCTCTTGGCCAGGTCGCCTTTTTCCACCTTCGCCAGCTTAGTAGGATCGATCTTGGTTCCGCCTCGCGTCGCCGCGAATACCCCGCCAGCAATCACCAGGACTAGCACCACGCCGATCCCGCCCCATATAAATAGTCTGCGCCGCTTCTTCTTGTTGGCTACGTTTCCGTTCACAAGTGCCTCCTGAATGCCTAGCGAGCCATGAAAGAAAATCCTAAAAGAAAATCGAGCCGGTCTGAGCTCACTGTTTGGTACGAACCCTGGGATGACTTTGTTCCAAGGTTTTCTAGTTTGAATAGCGGTTTTATTGGGATGGCTCCAAGGCCTCGCCACCCTCCAGTTAGACCGTGCCCATACGGAAAAGGTTAGCTCCATCGAAGCAAAAGATTTACCTCGCGTTTCCTGTGCTTGAGCTTGTCCAAGGGTAAACTCTGGTGGGAAGATTTCGCTGGCAGGCCAATGCCGTCTCCCGCCGCGTGTATTTCAGTCCTAATGCTAGAATTACCCATCAGAATTTCCAATAAATGATCGCCTTTGTGCTGCTCCGCGTGCTCCTGATCTTTCTTCTGGTGGCAGCGAATGCGTTTTTCGCGGCCGCGGAGTTTGCCCTGGTCAGCGTCCGCGATACTCGAATTCAGCAGCTCATAGCATCCGGCCGCACGGGCGCGCGCATCGTACAGCGGCTCCATCAGCACCTCGACGAAGTCGTCAATGGAGTTCAGCTCGGCATCACCATGGTCAGCCTCACCCTGGGCTGGATCGGCGAACCCATGGTTGCCCGCCTCGTGGAATCTCTCCAGTTCGTGCACGAAGTTCCGCACGCCGCTGTCTACGCTCACGGTATTGCAATCGTGATCGCATTCACGGTGATTACGTATTTGCACGTTCTCCTCGGCGAACTCGTCCCGAAAACCTTGGCGCTTCAACGTGCCGAACAGATCGCCCTCGCCGTCGCCGCGCCCATGGAAGCGTTTCTGACCATCGCCCGGCCGCTGTTATTTTTCATGCGCCGCTCCGGTGGCATGGTTCTGAAACTTTTCGGAGCGCGTGACACCCGCCGCGGCGGCGCCGTCCACTCTCCGGACGAACTGAAACTTATCGTCACCGCCAGCCGCCAGTTCGGACAGATCCCCGAGTCGCAAGAAGAGATGATCCATAACGCGATCGAACTGGATAACATTACCGTTCGCGAAGTCATGGTCGCCCGCCCGGATATTTTTTCCTTGCCCTCCGACCTCACCCTCGACGAAGCTTTAAATCGCGTGGTCGAAGGCCAGCACTCCCGCATCCCGGTTTACGATCCGCAACGCGGCCCCGAACATATTGTTGGAGTCCTTTATTACAAGGAACTCGTGCGCTGGGTACGGCTCCGGCTGGTCAACCTGGGTCAACCCGTGGCCTCCCGTATTGCTAGAACGCAGATTGGCCAAATCATGCACGATGTTTTGGTGGTTCCCGAGACCAAAGTCCTCGCGGAGTTGCTGGAGGAATTCAAAAAACGCCGCCGCCATCTCGCAGTTGTAGTCGACGAATTCGGTTCCACCGCAGGAGTAATTACGGTAGAAGATATTCTGGAGCAGCTTGTCGGCGATATCGAAGATGAATTCGACGTCTCGCCGCCAGAGCCGGAGCTGAAGGATGAATCCGTTTTGCTTCTTGAAGGGTCGGTGAATATCCGCGACCTCGAAACCCAGCACGGGCTGCTGCTGCCCCGCGACGCCGGATTTGAGACTCTCGCCGGATTCGTGCTGGCACGTCTGCAGCGCATTCCGTTCCTGGGCGAATCGTTCGAATTTGAAGGTCACCGTTACACGGTCGAAGAGATGGAAGGGCACAGAATCGCAAGAGTAAAAATTGAAAAGCTGGAAAATGCTGAGAGTAAAACCGAAAGTGCAAAGCAAGCAGGGGACTGAGAAGATGACCAGCCTTGTCATCCGGAGCGAAGCGAAAACGCGCCCAGAGCTTGACGAATCGGCTCGCATTCCCGCGAGCAGTGCAAAGGTTTCCGCAAGAATGTCCCGCCGTGGACCTGCGTTCGAAACTGCCCACTACCCACTATCCACTACCCACTGATTTGAAACTCCTCCTCCAACGCGTCTTCTACACACTCCCAGTCATTTGGCTGGTAGTCAGTCTTGTCTTCCTGCTGATTCACCTCGTCCCCGGAGACCCCATCCAGCAAATGCTCGGCGAAGGCGCCGCGCCAACCGACATCGCAGCCACCCGCCACCTCTACGAACTCGACAAACCCCTGCGAGAGCAATACTTCCACTACTGGCGCGGAGTCCTGCACGGCGATCTCGGTCCCTCATTCCGCTACAACCAAAGCGTGACGAAGTTGCTCACGCAGCGCTATCCCTACACGCTGCAGCTTACGCTGGCATCGCTCTTCGTCGCCATCGTTCTTTCGATCCCCGCCGGCGTCCGCTCCGCTCAGCGCCGCAACCGCTGGGATGACCGCCTGCTCAGCGTCGTTAGCCTTTTCGGTCTGTCGTTCCCCAACTTCGCACTGGGTCCAATCCTGATTCTTCTCTTCGCCATCAAACTGGGATGGCTTCCCGTCTCCGGCGCCGGATCGTTCGCCAATCTCGTGCTGCCCGCCGTCACCATGGGCAGCGCGCTGGCCGCCATCCTGACGCGCATGGTCCGCACCTCCATGCTCGAAGAACTCAGCCAGGATTACATCCGCACCGCCCGCGCCAAAGGCCTGCCCGAGCGCACCGTCGTCTACCGCCACGCGCTGCGCAACGCCATGATCCCCATCATCACCGTGCTGGGCCTGCAGTTCGGAGCGCTGCTGGCCGGCGCAATCGTGACCGAGACGATCTTTAGTTGGCCGGGCATCGGCCGTCTCACCATCCAGGCCATCTCGAACCGCGATTACTATCTGGTGCAAGGCTGCATCCTGGCGATTGGATTGACCTATGTCGCGGTGAACTTTCTGACTGACGTGCTGTACTCGGTGGCCAACCCGAGGATCAGGCAGTAGAAAACTGTGACCCATGGATCCGAAGCATTACCTCTTCGTTGATGAGCGTCTTCTAGGACGGCGCGTCTATTGCGGCGGTGCGCCAGATACCCGCGATCATGTGCCTTCAAGAATCCTACTAGATGATCCCCTGCCTCCGAACGCCGCGCGGCACATCGGACCAGCTCAATCACCACCCGCTGCCCGCCAAAGCCGCCGCCCACCGCAAACTCGACAGCGTGATGTCGCACCCCAAAAAAATCAAGGCTTTGCGCGGATCGAACGTACTGTTGCAAAAGCGTCCTCGCGGTGCTACAAACAAACCAATGGACAAGGCCATCAGCAGCTACACCAGCCTCGATGCCATGAAGGCTCAAGAGTATCGGGACTGGCAAGAACTGCCCGCTCATGAACGCATGAGCGCGGTCGCTGAACTCACCCTTGCGGCTTACCGAACCAGGGAACCGGCGCTAGATGTTCGACGACTTCAAAGAACTCTTGTCCATCTTCAACGCCCAGAAAGTTACTAAAGCGACCCAAACTTGAAGAGAGCAACGGAAAATAAACAGAGGCGGAGCATTCCTGCCCCGCCTCTTGGTCCAAATCCAACTACGCGGCCGGCATCATCTTCTTCATCCGCTCTTTCATCTCTTCGGGCGACACGTCTTCCACGTGCGTGGCGACGCCCCACAGATGGCCGAAGGGATCTTGAAAGAAGCCCGAACGGTCGCCGTAGAACTGGTTTTCCACCGGCTTCAGAACCTTCGCTCCCTCCGCGGTTGCTTTCTCGAAGACTGCATCTACATCGGGAAGGTATACATAAAGGCTCACCGGGCTGCCGCCGACGGTAGCAGGGCTGGTGTGTCCCTCACCCATGTTGGGATTTTCATCCGCCAGCATGATGTGCGAATCGCCGATCTTCAACTCGGCGTGTCCGATCTTGCCCTCAGGGCCGTTCATGCGGACAGTTTCGACAGCTCCGAAAACTTTCTTGTAATATTCAATCGCTTGCGCCGCGCCTTTGATGATCAGGTACGGCGTGACGGAGTTGTAATCTTGGGGAATGTACGACACTTTGCTCATGATTGTTCTCCTAGAGACTGTAAGCTAGAGGCTGGATTAGATGGCGCGCATGCCGGCCATGCAAGCCAACAGCCCACAATAAGAACACAACTCGAGGGCCGTCTCAAGACATAAGTTGAAATTTAATATTGACGTCATGTCGACCACATCCATCTCGTTTCGCCGCTCGGTTGCGCTAAACGCGCGCCATAATCCGCTGGCCGCGATTGGTGTGGTGCTGGTGGTTATTTTTGTGATCTTCGCCATTTTTGCCCCGTGGATCGCGCCGCAGGATCCCGCCTCGATTAATCTTCCAACCCGGCTCAGCCTGCCGACGCAGGCTCACTTCTTCGGTACGGACGAACTGGGCCGCGACATTTTTTCGCGCATCGTATTCGGCGCACGCATCTCCATGATTGTGGGAAGTTGCGTCGTGCTCGCCTCGCTGTCCCTCGGCCTCATCATCGGTTCGGTCGCGGGATACTACGGGGGAGCCATCGACCGATTCGTCAACGTCGTGCTGATGAACGCGTTCCTGTCGTTTCCCGGAATTCTCCTGGCGATTGCTTTCGTAGCCTTCCGCGGACCCGGCATCTTCAATCTTGTTCTTGCGCTCTCGCTCGGCGGATGGGTCGGCTACGCGCGCCTGGTTCGCGGACAGGTTCTCGCAGCGCGCGAACGCGAGTTTGTGGAAGCTGCGCGTGCGCTCGGCGCCAGCGATGTGCGCATCGTTGTCCGTCACATTCTGCCCAACATCATTCAGCCGGTTATCGTGCAGGCCGCCATTGGCATGGCTGGAGCCATCCTCGCCGAAGCGACCATGAGCTTTCTCGGGCTGGGCGTTCCTCCTCCAACCGCAAGTTGGGGAGCGATGTTAAACGATGGCCGCGCCCATCTGTTCGACGCGCCGCATCTCGTACTGTTTCCAGCGCTGGCGGTGATGCTCGCCGTGCTTTCTTTTAATTTCATCGGCGACGCGCTGCGCGACTACCTGGACCCGCGTTCGCGCATTGAAGCCGGACTCTAAGCTCCTACTAAGCCCCATCTAACTACCTGTAAACACGCCAGATTCCCTCCTTGACATATATCGCATATTGCAATATAAATATATCAATCTGTTATATGAAACTGGGAGAAAAAATCCGTTACCTGCGCGAGGTGGAAGGCTCGTTGCGTGGCTTGGGCCGTCCCATGACGCAGCAGGAGCTGGTTAAAGCGCTTCGGTTGGAGTTGCGCAAGAGCATTAGCCAGTCGTATTTGTCGCAGATCGAAAACGGGGCGCGCCCGCACATGACGCAAAGTTCGCGCGCATTGCTGGCGAAGTTTTTCAAGGTGCATCCCGGTTTTCTGGTGGATGACCCGGAGGGTTATCACACGGAGCTGACTTCAGACTTGCGTACGACCGAAGGTCAACTCGATGTCTGGCTGCTGCAGGGATCGGAAAAGTTTGTCGGCGATCCTGAGGTGAGCGAAGTGCTGATCAAAGCCGCGCGAGAGAAAGACACGAGGCGGTGCTTATTGTTGCTAGGCGCGATTCTGGATACGCCGCAGTTGGCGGAGCGGTTACTGGAAGCGTTACGGCCGGAACTGGCGAGAAATGGGAACCACCGCCAAGGAAAGCACTTCCGCGCGACGAATGCCGAAGAAAGGAGAATCCGGTGAATCACTCGATGACCTGGGCGGACTTCTATCTGGTTTGCTTCGCGGTCGGATTCTGCCTCAGTTTCTTTTCGTTCGTATTCGGAGGCGCGCGCACCGGGAAGCTGCACTTGCCACATTTTCACGGGCACGTCGCCGGACACATTCCGAACGGTGCGCCGCACGGAGTGGCAACTTCGGGACATTCGGCTGCGGGAGTCGCCACGGCAGCGCATGGAGCAGATGCCCGGTCTTCCCAAGGCAGCGGCGTTTCGCCCTTCAACTTCGTCACGTTGACGGCATTTCTGGCTTGGTTTGGCGGGACGGGATATTTGCTTACGCGCTACTCCGGCCTGTGGGTCGGCTTTGGCTTGGCGGCCTCGATCACAAGCGGCGTGGTTGGCGGAGGAATCGTGTTTCTTTTTCTCAGCCGGGTTTTGATCTCGGACGAAGAAAATATGGATTCCGCGGACTACGAAATGGTCGGAGTGCTGGGCCGCGTTTCGAGTCCCATCCGCCAGGGCGGCACGGGAGAAGTCGTTTACACGCAGATGGGTACGCGCCGAGTATGCGGCGGACGTAGCGATGACGGAAATGCCATCGCGAAAGGCACGGAAGTGGTTGTTACACGCTACGAAAAGGGAATCGCTTACGTTCGGTTGTGGAGCGAAATGTCGGGGGACGAATGAGAACCGGCGGCTGAAGCCGCCGCTACTTCTTAACGGCGCGGCTGAGGCCGCGCCCTTGCAGGATTTGAGGAGACGTTATGCCAGAGATGTCACGGTGGGTGGAGATTTGGATTTTCGTGGGGCTGGGAGTGATGGCCCTCCTGTTCCTGATGAGCGCAATGGCCAGGCTGTATCGCAAAGCGGGGCCGCACGAGGCGCTCATCGTGTATGGCCTGGGAGGTACGCGCGTGGTGCAGGGACACGGCACGCTGGTGCTTCCCATGGTGCAGGTCTGCAAAGATCTGTCGCTGGAACTGATGTCGTTCGACGTGGCGCCGCAACAGGATCTTTATACGAAGCAAGGCGTTGCAGTTACGGTGGAGGCCGTGGCGCAGATCAAAGTGAAGTCCGATCGCGAATCTGTACTCACTGCGGCCGAGCAGTTTCTGACCAAGAGCGATCAAGAGCGCGAAGGGCTGATCCGCCTCGTGATGGAAGGGCATTTGCGCGGCATTATCGGGCAGCTCACCGTGGAAGAAATCGTAAAGCAGCCGGAAATGGTTTCTGACCGGATGCGCGGCACTTGCGCCGAAGACATGAACAAGATGGGATTGGAAGTGATTTCCTTCACCATCAAAGAGGTTCGTGACAAGAATGAGTACATCACGAACATGGGCAAGCCCGACGTGGCCCGCATTAAGCGCGACGCCGACGTAGCGACGGCGGAAGCCGATCGCGATACCGCGATCAAGCGGGCGCTGGCGCAGCGGGAATCCGCGGTGGCCAAAGCTCAGGCCGATCAGGAGCGCGTGCTGGCAGAAACTCTTTCGCTCGCAAAACAGGCTGAATCGCAGCGCGATCTCGAGATCAAGAAAGCGCAGTTTCTCGAAGTCACGAAACGCCAGCAGGCACAGGCCGACAAGGCTTATGACATTCAGACCAACATCATGCAGCAGCAGGTCATCGCCGAGCAGGTGAAGGTGCAACAAATCGAGAAAGAGCAGCAGATTAAAGTGCAAGAGGCGGAAATCAACCGCCGCTCAGCCGAACTGATCGCAACCGTTTTGAAGCCGGCGGAGATTGAGCGTCAGAGAATCGAAACTTTGGCGGCGGCCGAGAAGCAGCGTTTGATTGCCGAGGCTGAAGGACAAGCCTCGTCCATACGCGCGCAAGGCGAAGCCGAGGCCGAGATCATTTTCAAGAAAGGCGAATCGGAAGCCAAAGCGATGAACGTAAAAGCCGAGGCGTATCAGGAGTACAACCAGGCGGCCGTGATCGACCGATTGTTCGCGACCATGCCGGAGATCGTAAAGGCGCTCGCCAGTCCATTGGCGAACGTGGACAAAATCACGATCGTCTCAACTGGAAACGGCGATACGTCCGGGATGAACAAGATCACCGGCGACATCGCGAAGATGGCGGCGCAGGTGCCGGCATTGTTCGAAACGCTATCAGGCATGCCGCTATCGGAACTGCTGGGCAAGGTGCGGCAGCTTGGAGACAACGCACCGAAGCCTCCGGTGGTTGACGCAACAAAGTAAGAACATGCTCGTGGAAGGACGGACGCCTTCGTCCGTCCTGACGAGCGAAAAGCAGCTTGTATTTCGAAATGCAAAGGAGTTCACCATGGCATTACTAGAGCGGGTTTCCACGTTAGTGCGGGCCAACCTCAATGACTTGATCGACAAAGCCGAGGAGCCCGAGAAGATGATCAAGCAGGTAATTCTCGATATGCAGAACCAGCTTTTGCAAGTCAAGACGCAAGTGGCAATTGCGATTGCCGATCAGCATCTGCTGGAGAAAAAGCAGAAAGAGAACGAAGACAAAGTTGCGGAGTGGATGCGCAAGGCGGAACTGTCCGTCGATAAAAAACAAGATGACCTGGCTCGGGCTTCGCTGCAGCGGGTGGAGAGCTATCGCGAGATGAGCGAAAGCTTCACGCAACAAGTCACCGACCAGAAAGCGCAAGTGGAAAATCTGAAATCGGCGTTACGGCAACTGGAACAGAAGTTAAGCGAGGCGCAATCCAAGGCCGATTTGCTGATTGCGCAACATCGCCGAGCACGCGCTGTAGGCAAGGCCAGTGACGCTCGCTTGGCCATCGGCGACGGCTCGAAGGCTGCGGCGTTCGACCGGATGAAGCGTAAGGTGGCGCACTCCGAGGCCGTGGGGCAGGCGAAAGCGGAGATCGCCGGCGACAACATGGAAGACCGGTTGGCAGCTCTCGAGAAAGAGGATCGCATCGAGCAGTTGCTGGCGGAGTTGAAGACCAAGCGGCGGGCGTGATGTGGATGTTTCGAATTGTTTATGATTGTTTCTGGAGGTTTGAATCGTGCAGCACAGGATTGGCAATTTAACTCGCATGGGTTTGGCCGCTCTAGTAGTCGGTCTCTTAATCAGACTCTTCTCGCACGCGAGCTACTCCGAGTTCACTGCCGGTTTCTTAATCGGGCTGGCGATTGTTTTGATGATCGGAGGGATGATGAAAACGCGCGGGCAGGCAAGAAGAATGCCTTAAGGTTGCCCGGCAACTTCCGAGGAAGCAAGGATCCTGCGACTCCGCAAATCCTTGCGCTATCCGCGCAAGCATTTAACTCCACTCAGGATGACAACGCCGAAGCAAAGGCGATGCAGCCTAGACCGAATCCGATTTCTTTACGGAGCTTGAGGTCACTCCGGCAATAGAAAGGGAGTGGCCGTTCTCGCAAACTACCACCGGATCGGCGCGCAGCACGAACTCCAGCAACTCGGTTTCGGAGAGCTGGCTGTTATCCAGTACATGCCAGCGCGTACGAGACCCGCAGCCCGGCTCGGCGCATTCCAGTTCGATGCACTGGAAATCGAGGCCGCTGTGTTCCGCCAGCGGAGAGGAATATTTGGCCCACT
>Ga0302140_10002820_pt1 | contig 22499 bp, 22 predicted proteins | sample I_Bog_E1_1_FD_202095 | JGI IMG/M metagenome (GOLD analysis project Ga0302140, IMG submission 202095) | Peat permafrost microbial communities from Stordalen Mire near Abisko, Sweden - I_Bog_E1_1 | ecosystem: Environmental > Terrestrial > Soil > Wetlands > Peat | place: Sweden: Abisko, Stordalen... | reverse complement strand
CTCCGTACATTGGCGAGTAATCCATCATTCATGCTGGCAAACACCTACGATCCAGATAATCTCGCGATCATGGGCTATTCCATGGGCGGCTTTGGAGCCATAGAAAGCGCAGGCGCCGGGTACGATTCCTCCGGCCCACTCTTTCACATGCTGCCTAAGCAGCCCTTCGATGGAGTGGTTGACGATCAAGCCAAACCCATCCTAGGCTTGAAAGCATTGGTCCTCCTGGCGCCCTGGGGAGGTCAGCCGGCCAACCGCGCATGGACACCCACCGAGCTGGCCTCCATCAAAACACCAACGCTGGTGATTGACGGCGACCATGATGACGTAGCCGGATACAAAGACGGCGTCCACTGGATCTACGACAATCTCAAGTCCGCTGACCGCTATCTGCTGGTTTTTGAGAACGCCAGCCACAATATCGTCGGCGCGGAAGCCCCGCCCCAGGTTTACAGCTCATTCCCGCTTATTGAAAAATGGGACGAGCCCGTTTGGCGCAAAGACCGCATTCAAGCCATAGACGCCCACTTTATCGTCGCCTTCCTCGACCGCAACCTACGCAACGACACCAGCATGGATGCCTACCTCAATCCTCCCACCCCGCACAGCTCCGACGGCACCTGGCCTCAACGCCCAGGCGAAACTTCCACCAGCCCATACGCCGGACATGATGCCTCCTCGGCTAACTATTGGAAAGGCTTCCAACGCCGCTGGGCTCTCGGCCTTGAACTCCAGCACGACAAGCCGTAGTTGAGAGACAATCAGGGAGTCGGTTCCGACAGACTTTTGCTCATCATGAAGACAAACGGCGCACGTTTCCTAGATACCCTCGGCATCCACTACTCGCTGCGCGAGTATGAAGTCGACCCCGAAGACCTCACCGCAGTCTCCGTTGCCAAAAAGATCAATATACCTATCGAACAGGTCTTCAAAACGCTGCTCACTACCGACGGCGCGGGCGGACACTTCTTCGCCGTAATTCCCGGTGACGCCGAACTCGACTTTAAAAAACTCGCCCGCGCTGCCGGAGTCCGCAAGACCGAAATGGTCTCTCTCAAAGAAGTTCAGCCACTCACCGGATACATTCGCGGCGGCGTCACCGTCTTTGGCGCAAAGAAACCCTACCCTGCCTTCATCGATGAAACTGCCGAACTCTTCGAAGAAATCAGCGTCTCCGCCGGAGTCCGGGGCACCCAGCTCATCCTCAATCCAGCCGACTACATCCGGGCCGCCGAGGCCATTGTCGCCGATCTGACCAAAGACATCGCGCCAGGATCCGCCGAACTCCCGTAAAATCAGGACAAGAGCCTTTAATCAACAAAGACAGGCGCTGTCTTGGGCGGCATGTTCTTTCTAAATAGACATCGCCCATAGACATGGCCCCGTCCGGAAGACGCCATTTTCACCCAGAACAGCAGGGCTTTAGTCCTGAGGAAGTAACGATTCTCGATTCCGCCACAACACGCGCCACCAAACCCAGTTGGACGCACCTCGTCCTCACTCATCTCAAAAAAGACCTCCGCATCGAGTGGCGCTCGCGTGAAGCCATTAACTCCATGCTGTTCTTTTCGCTGCTGGTCGTCGTCCTCTTCAGCATGGCCTTCGACCCTACCGCTGATACCTCGCGCGAAATCGCCGGAGGCGTCCTTTGCGTTGCCACGCTATTTGCAAGCGTCTCAGCACTGAACCAGGCCTGGGCCCGAGAAATTCGCCATCAGGTCCTCGATGCCCTGCGCATGACTCCTTCCGACGGAGCAGCGCTGTTCCTCGCCAAGGTGCTCGCCAACTTCCTCTTTGTATCCGTCGTGCAACTGCTCCTCGGCCCCATCTTTTTCATCATGTACAACCTCCATCCCTTGGGCGATGTGTGGCTCCTAGCCCTGGTGATACCACTCGGTACATGGGCATTGGTTGCCAACGGAACCTTCTTCGCTGCCATCTCAATCCGCAGCCGCAATCGGGAACTTCTACTGCCCCTGATCCTCTTTCCCATCTTTCTGCCCGCCCTGCTCGCCATGGTCCTCTCAACCAAGACGATCCTCACCGGCGACGACAGCGACCCTACATTGTTATGGATCAAGCTCCTCGGCGGCTACGACGTCATTTTCACCACCGTAAGCCTCCTGCTTTTCGACACCGTCCTGCAAGCTGAGTAAGTACAGCCCGAACAGGTCTACACTGGAGACATCCTCATTCGCGGCACGAGGCGTTCAAACCAATGAAAAAGTTATTTTCGGCAATTGGCATCCTGGCAGTCGTGGCTCTCATGATCTGGGGCTTCTATCAAGCCATGTATGTCGCTCCCACAGAAGCCACCATGGGCGACGTACAAAGGATCTTCTACTACCACGTCCCAAATGCGATGCTCTGTTTCCTCTTTTTTGCAATCAGCTTCGTCGCGTCAATTCTCTTCCTCACTTGGCGGCGCAATAAACCGGCCTTGGCGCAAGCAGCCGATGCCTGGGCGCTCGCCGGCGCCGAAGTTGGGGTGGTCTTCTGCTCCGTCGTCCTAATCACCGGCCCTCTTTGGGGAAAACCCGTGTGGGGAATCTGGTGGACATGGGACGCACGCCTTACCACCACGCTTGTACTCTGGTTGATCTATGTGAGCTACCTGCTGCTTCGCAAGTTTGCCGCCGGACCACAGATGCAGACCCTGGCCGCCGTCCTCTCCATCTTCGGAGCAATGGACGTGCCGATCGTCTATATGGCCAACCGCTGGTGGCGCACGCAGCACCCGGCCCCCGTGTTCGGCGGAAGCGACGATTCCGGAATCAAGGATCCAACCATGCTCGCCGCCTTCGGGTGGAATGTCCTCGCCTGGGGTGTTTGGGGACTCATGATTCTCGCAATCCGAGTCTATATTGAGCGGCGTCAGCAACGCATTGATGAGGCCTCAGCCTCAGCTGCACTCGCTGAAGACCAACAACCGACATTTATTTCGTAATAAACGCACCGAACCTCTAAGGGGAAACTATGGGGCATTCCTTTCTAATCGCCGCCTTCTGCGCCACATGGGTAATTCAACTCGGCTACGTCGCCTGGATGCTGCTGAAATGGCAAGGTCAGCGCTCAAAACTGGATTCCCGTCCATAGCCTCTCCTCCAGGAGCGGCGTAACACCAAGGTGGATACTCGGGTAACACATGTTTCGGTTACGAACAGTGTCTTTGTGGGATTTAAGAAAGTGCTGTTTAGGTCGAAAATGAGTGTGTGGAAGAGTTCAGATGAACTCACGCAGAGGAGAAAATCCCATGCACGATCTAGTAATCGCCCTTGCATTTATCGGTTTGATGGTTGCCCCAGCAGTGATCATGGCCAAGGCGGAAGAGCTCCAGACCAGCCGCAAGCAAGTCGAGCACGCCTCCGCCAAGACTCTCAAGACGTGCTAATTGGTTCTCTGCCATTGCAGGCAGCTAACCCCTATCAATGCTGACTGCAACAGAGCTCCAACCTTGAAATGCACAAGCTGAGACCCTCTAAGCCCCTCCCCGTCTCACGGTCAGGCGCGCAGCAGTCGGAGGTCTTACCCAAGGCCCTCCCGTGTTCCTGGCTCCCCACCAAAGGCATCTCAGATCCCTTCTTATCGCATTTCAATTGATCTAACACTTTAGCGTCATATGGCATAACACTGTTTCGTTTTGAATCAGCGTATTGGTGCTATTTCGTAACCAAGTTACTTGAGTCATGATCAAGGTGTTGAGAGGTTCAGACGAACCCCACCAAGGAGCAACACTCAAATGCATGATCTGCTCATCGCACTCGCTTTCATCGGAATGGTAATCGCCCCAGCCGTCGTAGCCGCGCACTCCGGCACCTCAGAATCAAACCCTGAGTAAGCACCGTCTCTCCCGCGGTCGCTTTTGGGAGACGAGCCAAAGTGAACCCTGGCTTTGAAACTAGCTGGGGTCTGAACTTTAAACCCATCTAAAAAACGAAAAACAGAAACCACAATAGAAATTAGATTCACCCGAGCAATCTAGCAACTAAACAATCTGGCAGCTCCATCGGAAAACCCGTAAAACCGTGGGTCGAGCTTCTACAAAATCCAAATATTGACATTTACCCGCAATGCCTCGCATTTATGCATCCCAGTGCCAAAGAGATCTAACACTAAGGTGGGAAGCACAGTAACACTGTCCTGAATCACACCAAAGTGTTCGTGGGATTTCCGATTTATGGTACCTGGGTCATGATCATTGTGTGAGTTGGTTCTGACGAACCCCACCCAAGGAGCAACACCCAAATGCACGATCTTCTTATAGCCCTCAGCTTTATTGGTATGGTTATCGCCCCCGCAGTCGTAGCCGCACACTCCGGCACCTCAGAATCAAACCCTGAGTAACCACGACCGCAAAAAATGAGCCGACTATGTTGGAAGTCTAGCCATCAGGGGCTTGATCGATCGAAATCAATTGAGAACTAACGAAGTACCGAACATTGAGCCAGTCGTCACGGAAATCAAATCTACTCGAAATCAGGAGCGGCCCTTTGATCCGTGAGATTTTTGTCGGTATCGTCGCAGTCATCATGTTTATAGCCCCGGCCGCACTTGCCCACCGTAGTAAAGAACGCCGCACCAGTAATCGGCCGTAACTCTCCCTCGCCGTTTTACTCCTGAATCATCTTCCGCTTGAAATCTGTTTCGCCTTTCGCCTCATGCCCGGCATTGCCCTCGTTTGCAGCAAGGATTACACTCACTCTTTGGGGGCAAGACCATGCTGGTAGTCATGAAAGCGCAAGCTACGCCGGAGCAGATCCAGGCAGTTTGCGAACATATCGAGCAGTTGGGCTTCCGTGCGCATTCCCTTCCCGGCGCGCAGCGGACAGCTATTGGAATCACCGGTAACCAGGGCGAAGTCGACCGCGGCAACATCGAAGAGCTTCCCGGCGTAGCCGAAGTCATCCGTGTATCGAAGGCCTACAAACTCGCCAGCCGTGACGCCAAAGAAGACAACACCGTCATCCAGTTTCCCGGCACCGATGCCACCATTGGAGGCACCGACATCGCGATAGTTGCCGGTCCATGCTCTATTGAGACCCGCGAGCAGGCCTTTACCATCGCTGAAAAAGTCGCAGCCTCCGGTGCGCAGTTTTTCCGCGGAGGCGCCTTCAAGCCTCGCACCTCGCCCTATGCCTTCCAGGGTCTCGGCCTGGAAGCATTACAGATAATGGCTGAGATCCGCGATGCCTTCGGACTACGCATCATCACCGAGGCTATCGACAACGAATCGCTGGACCTCGTCGTGGAGTATGCAGATGTCATCCAGATCGGCGCCCGGAACATGCAGAACTACTCACTGCTTAAGAAGGCCGGTAAGACTCGAAAACCTGTCCTGATCAAGCGCGGCATGTCCGCAACGCTCGACGAATTCCTCATGTCTGCCGAATACGTCATGAGCGAAGGTAATTATCAGGTCATCCTCTGCGAACGTGGCGTACGTACATTCGCTGACCACACTCGGAACACACTCGATCTCAGCATCGTTCCAGCAGTGCAGCGCCTAAGCCATCTGCCGATCCTTGTCGACCCCAGCCACGGCACCGGTAAGCGCAACAAGGTCATTCCCATGGCTCGTGCAGGTGTTGCCGTCGGTGCAGATGGAATCATGGTTGAAGTACACCATCAGCCGGAAAAGGCGCTCTCCGACGGACCGCAGTCTATCTACCCCGAACAGTTCGACGCGATGATGACCGAGTTGGAGCAGATTGCAAGTGTCCTTCATCGCCGAGTACCGCGTGGCATTCACGTTGGGGCAACCATCGCTTGAACGCTGGATCGACCACGAAAGAGAATCACCGGGAGCGCTGGCACAAACCAAGCGTATGCAGTGCATTTGTACTCACCGGCCTGAGTGCAACCGTCCTGTCTCTCGTGGCTTGCAAGCCGCATGATTTCCCCGAATATGCCGCAAACTACCGGGAGTTTGCCTATGTAACCAACGGCGGAAGTAATACAGTCAGCGTGATCGACGTTGTCCACGTGCGCCTTGATCGGGAGATCCAGGTAGGGCAAAATCCAACCGGCGTAAGCGCTCATCCCACGCGCAACGAAATTTACGTAGTCAACACTGGCAACGGACAAAGCAACGGTTCCATATCCGTCATAGATTCCGAAAAGAATGCCGTAGTCGGCACCATCCCTGTCCGCAAAAGCCCCTATTTCCTCGAAGTCGATGCCAAACACGACATAGGCTACGTTGCGAATTCAGGATCGAATTCCGTATCCGTGATCGATCTTCGCGCGCATCGTGAAATTTCAGTCATAGGAGTGGGAGAAGGACCAGGACTTACACGACTGTCACCCGACGGCAAAACCCTCGTAGTCACTAACCGTCTCGGCAATAGCGTAACACTCGTAGATACCACAGGAAAACTCGTTCGGTCTGTTATTCAGGGCTGCCCGGGAGCCACGGACGCAGTTATCCTCCCGGATTCTTCCAAGGCCTTCGTAGCTTGCTCCAGCGGCCATCAGATCATGGCAATCGCGCTGGCCCACCAGGCAGATGCCAATCGCCCGGCAAGAGCAGATGCAATGGAAGCGATGCTCGACGTAGGACACACCCCTGTCCAGCTAGCGCTCAAACCTGACGGTGGCGAACTTTTCGTATCGAACTTCGACTCAGACTCCATCTCCGAAGTAGTCACCAGCACCGACGATGTCGGCGGTAGTTATCTCATGGGATCGCGGCCAGTCCGTGGCCTCGTAAGCGGAGACAACTCCCTGCTCTATGTCAGTAACTTCAATGCCCAGAACCTCTCCATGTACGGCATTGACGATGGCAAACGAGTAGGCATCATCCGCGTGGGAGATGGACCAGACGCAATGGCATTTTCCGCCGGCGGTAATTTGCTCTTTGTCGTAGACGCACGCTCAGGGGACGTAGCCGTCATCCGAACAAGTTCGAAGTCGCTATTTACCCTGTTACCGACAGGCCGTCATCCCAACGCCATAACCGTCAAGGCATTTCATACCCACTAGATTTCTCTGCCTTTTGTTCCCGTCATCTCTGTCCGGACAGAGATGACAGTCAGAGCAATTCCAGCCTATGGTCCGTGACACCGCTGGAATAGCTTTTTAGTACCTATTTGGCATACATACGCAGTTAAATTTTCGCCTCAATAAAACATATTTCACTAAAACTCTTCAATAGGATCTAGAATTCGGTGTAACGTTTCCAAAATCGTTTGAATGATCCATTATCCAGCCGTTTTGGAAGACTGGCGACCGCGGGGTTCGCCAGGACGCATCCATAGGCATTCTTAATACTTTGCTGGCTCAATACCGGGCTTGACCGGTACGGCTTTATTTGGTGCGCACAACGCTCACGTTCCAAAAACCGCAGCTCAGGGCCCGGTAAAAAGCATGACCGCTAAGTATCGCAAGGTAGAGTTGTTGCCATCTGGTTGCACTTTCTTAAGCAACCACGCCCACGTTATTTTCTTGATAGCTCGCAGAGCTGACGTCCGAATGCGCGAAATCGCCGACGAAGTCGGCATCACCGAACGCGCCGTACAAAGAATCATCGATGATCTGACTGCCGGTGGCTACGTCATCGTGACCAAGGAAGGCAGGCGCAATGTATACACCGTGCAGGGGAACCTTCCGCTCCCCCACCCCATTGAAAAACATTGCACTCTCAGCCAGTTGATCCATCTCGTGGTTCGAGAACATCCACTCACAACATCACGGCTGGAAACCGCCTCATCACCGGGAGCCCGAAGTTCTCACTGGTCTGACCCGGCTGTTGTATCGCATGGCACTGAACTGTGCACCTGCGAACAAAAGCAGGCCTGAAACATAAGCCCAGAGCAGCAGGCCAACCGAAACGTAAAAAGGGCCGTACAAGGCGCGAAGATCCAACTTCGGCAGCAACGCAACGAAGAGATACTTGGCGCCTACCCACAGCAGTCCCGTCACAATTGCAACTCGAATCACAGGACGCACAGGCACCTTGCGGTTCGGCAACAGCCAGTAAATAGAAAAGAAAAATAGAATGCTTGCGATCGCAGTTGAGATGGCCAGCCACGACCCACTCAAAAAACGAAAAACCACATTATCCACGTGGCCAAAGAACAACTTCGTGATAATCCAACGCTCACTCTGGTTGATAAATATACTTCCCATTCCCAGCATGACCATCCATATCGCCAGGCCCAACGCAACCAACTGATTCATCAGGTAATTACGACTCCTCGCAACACCCCAGGATCGGTTGAGCGCCACTTCAAGGGGAAGAAATATACCTGTGCAGGACACAAGAATCGCAAGCAGAGAAAAAATTCGAACCCCCTTGCGATCAGCCACCAACGCCAGATTCTGCGCCACCCAATCCTGGTTAGATGGGAAAAAATACTTCACCAGGTCTCCAATGACATCCGCCATCGCCTGCGAATGAAAAACGGCGTGCGCGATCGTATACAGCATCACGATAAAAGGAATAAAAGACAGAATGGCATTCGCCGAAACGCTGAAGGCAAAAGTGTGCACCTCACTATCCAGCAGATAGTGCAGCAGAGTCTTACCATCTCTCCGCCACTCGAATCCGTAGATTGGCAGAGGACCTTCATCCGCGGCGCGCTCCGGCTGAGTTCCCTCTGGAACCTGCGGCTTTACCAGATCGTCTGTCTCGGATGGTGAAATCTGCGGCATCTCCAACCCTGGTCTCGATGCTACCAGACACGCTTTTCTCACCCTCATGAACACAGTCGATTCGCCATATATGAAGTCTTGCAAGCAAACCAGCCAAAGATTTTTTCTTGCATTTTTATCCAAATGCTGACATAACCAGAGCACGGTGAGTGTCGGGAACGCTCACTATCACTCAAAATCTGAAAGACAATAGGCTCTATTGCGACAAAGGCACAGTTATATTCCGGACAGAACATTGAGCTGCCGCTGTGTCCCTCAGATGGACCTGTAGGTGGCTCTTGGCGTCTCAGGAACTTACTTCATCACGAATCAACAAGGAGAGTACGAGTGAAGGAAACAGGCGTAGTGAAGTGGTTTAACGGAGCAAAAGGTTTTGGCTTTATCCAGCGTTCAACCGGCGAAGACGTCTTCGTACACTTTTCCGCGATTCAATCCGAAGGCTACCGCTCCTTGAACGAAGGCGAGTCAGTCGAATTTGAACTGCAACAAGGTCCCAAAGGATTGAACGCAGTCGAAGTCACCCGAAACGTTTAGCTGGACGCCCGGTGCCAAGTCAAAGGCTTCTACTCATCCTCATCGAGAGGTGAAGCCTATGTATTGCGAATTCTATTGAACGCCCAACGAGCAGCTTCGCTCAGAGGAGTGGCATCCTGATGCTGCTCTTCTGAAGCCCAATGATTCAATCTCGGCAAAAACCTCTCCAGTCCGCTATTCCCCATCGCAATCGCAATATTCCTGCGCAACCCCCGGAACCCCGCCCGTCGTACCGGAGAACCATTAAACAGCTTCTCAAAATCCGCTTCCTCGAGATCTGCCAGCCACTCCAGGGATGGGTTAACAAGTTCCGCACGCGGCGCCAGCTCCGGATCTGTGCTGATAGGAGCCTTCCGGTTCCACGGACAAACATCCTGGCAAATATCGCAACCGAACACCTGCCTGCCCATACCAACACTCAATTCGTCCGAAATCTCACCTTTATGCTCGATCGTCAGATACGCGATACACCGCGTTGCATCCATCTGGTAAGGCTCAATCAGTGCTCCGGTCGGGCATGCATCCAGACATCTTCGACAACTCCCACACCTGTCAGGAACCACCAGCGGCTCCGCTTCCTCCGCAATAGGTAGAGCTGTCACCAGCACCGCAAGAAAATTCCACGATCCCAGCTTGGGATGAATCAAGCACGTATTCTTCCCCGTCCAGCCCAACCCCGCCGCCCGCGCAATCGATCGCTCGACAACCGGCCCAGTATCCACATACGCGCGGCACTCAAAGTCGCCGTAGCTCTCGTGCATCGCAGTCTCCAGCGCGCGCAGCCTCTTCAGCAGCACCTTGTGATAATCACTCGGACGAACCTTGCCATCAGGATCTTTGCGGCTCGACCACGCATAACGCGCGATCCAGCCCGCCTCCGGTTCAGCGGCGCCAACCGATAGAGGAGCGTCCGCATGGTAACTGGCCAGGCAGACCACCACGGAGCGAGCCCAGGGAAACGGCACTTCCACCTTGCTCCGTATCAATTCCCCGTCCTCATTCCGTCGCCCAAGGTAATTCATCGTGCCTGAACGCCCAGTTTCAATGAATTCGGTAAACCTCGCCGCATCCCGCGCCGTCTGCCTATATGGAATCGGAACAATACCGGCTTCAGTAAATCCCGCCCGGCGGGCCATGCTCCGGAGATCATCCTGAGTTGGCGACGTTGGTACCGTTTTATGCGAAATGGAACTGGGTAAGGGCATATTTGCGTATACATACCACGAACGGGGATGGGGGCTCGCCTAAGTTCAGGTGCTTTTCAAGCCCATGTACGTTTCAAATCAGTAGCGTTCCGCTGCCAGCCCGCTCGGAGGACCTTGTATGAATGTACCGTCTTACCCTAATGTTTCTCATGCCACTACCGCGTCACCCACGGTTATACCCGTGAATATCGAGCTCGTACGCGGCACCGAAGCGCAGATCATCAACGAACTGCTCCCCCTCGTAAAGCAAGGATCGGTAGCGCTCGACCTCTCCCGCGTAGGACGCATCGACGCCGCCGGAATCGCCGCTCTGATCACCCTGTATTGCAGCGCAATGGAAGCCGGAAACGATTTCTCAGTCGTCGCTCCCTCTTCCCACGTACTCGAACTCCTTCGTATCGTTGGCCTTGAAGCAATTCTGATCGCCAACTGCCGCGCCAACGCCGTCGACAGCCCTCACCTGAGCCGGTCAGCCGCTTAACCTGCAACACTCCGCAATTTAGCTGGTCGTTTCAGCTCCGCTCACGCATGTTCAGGCATCCTAAAAGATGTCGTAATTCTCTCCCGGAGGATTTGCGAGGATGCCTTTGAACCGCCGCCAATTCACTAATCTCCTTGCAGCCGTCGGTCTCACCACCGACTCGCCAGGTTTCACCCTCAGCGCCAATACCAGCGCCGAACCCGAACTCCTGCAACTCTCCCGCAATGGATGGATGCCCAACAACGAGTACCTACCCGTCCTCCTCTATCGCGGGGCGATAAAACTACAGCAAAACGATCCGGCAGCCCGATTTGAAGAGATTTTCACCACGAATGGCTGGCCGCCCCAATGGCGCAACGGAGTCTTTGATTTCCATCACTACCACTCAACAGCCCATGAAGTCCTTGGCTTCGCCGCAGGAAGCGCCCGCCTGATGCTCGGCGGCGAAAACGGTCACGAGGTCCAGATCAACGCAGGCGATGTTGCTGTACTGCCTGCTGGAACCGGCCATTGCCGCAACCATGCCAGCCCCGACTTCCTGGTCGTTGGCGCGTACCCGCCACAGCAGCATTGGGACATTTGCCGAACCGCGCCGACTCCGCAGGCTGAGGCAGAAATGCTGCATCTGCCATTTCCCGCATCCGACCCGGTCAGCGGAAAATCTGGCGCACTTCTACAACGCTGGCATCCCGTCGTCCCAGAGAACAAAAATCAATCCTGAGAGTAGTAGCCTTCGCGCGTAACGACTGTGAGCTTGTCGTCCTTGGCCTTCAAAGATACCTTGTGGAAACCATCGGACGAAGCATCCTCGCCAGCCTTATCCGGCGTATAGCTCAACAGATACTGGCCGCGAAGTTCCTCACTGATCTGGGCATAGATCTCGTCAAAGCTGTCCTTCTTTTTAGCTTCAAAGAAACGCCCGCCAGTGCGTGAAGCGATCTGCTCCAGGATTTTCTTGCCGTCTACCTTCGGTTCAGACTCTGACGGACGCTGGCCGCCCCGGCCGCCTCCGCCCGGATAACCACCACCTCCGCCAGGATAGCCGCCACCGCCTCCTGGATACCCGCCACCACCCATGCCGCCCCGATGACCGCCCATGGGATTCATGCTGTGGTGCTCTTCTTCCCCTTTGAAGTACACAGTATAGACCGACAGGTTCGCCTTCTCAGCAGCATCGATCGCAGAATTCAAAGACTCTTTGCTCCCGCGATCTGCGCCATCTGAAAACAAAATCAGAGCCTTGCGCCCCGGTTGAGGCTGCATCAGCTCATTCGACGCCAGATAAATCGCGTCATACATCTGCGTCCCGGCTCGACGACGGCCTCCGCCGCTGCTGTCATCTGAACTGCTGCCGCCTCCCCCATCTCCACCCGAGGAGGGGGTCATCTCGTCCAGCTCATGATGGAGTTTATCTTTCGACGAGGTAAAGTCTTGAAGCAACTCGACTTGATGATCAAAATGCAGCAGGAATGCCTTGTCAGCGGGCTGCGAAAGCATCTGGTCAATGAATTTGCCGCTTGCCGACCGTTCCCCCGGCAACGCATTCTCTTCACTCCGGCTCGTATCGATCAGCAAGCCCAGGCGATAAGGCAAGTTGGACTGATGCGTAAAACTCTTGATCGTTTGCGGATGCCCATCCTGCTGCAAAGTAAAATCCGCCTGGGTCAGGGTTGAAATGATCTTGCCATTTTTGTCCCGCACCGTAACCGGCAACAATACCTCGTGAACCTGCGCCTTCAGCGTGGTCGTGGGGGTGTTGTCTGTAGCTGCCTTTGCGGCGTCCTGGGCCAGACCGGCAACTGTCACGCTGCCGGCAAACGAAAGAAGAAGCGCTGCTCGAAGTCTATTCATGGGTAGATACACAGACCGGCAAATGCCGCGTCTGCAGATTAGACGAACAAAGGCAAAACTAGTTGACGCAATCACCCCCTCGCAACAAGCAGATTCACTTTTCTTGCTCGGCAAGCTCCCCAAAGGTGAAAACCCACATACATGCTCGCCGTTTACCTCCACACTGACAGCGGCTGAACAATCTAAAGACAGAACCTCGATTCGATCAAACTCCGCCGCAGTATCGGACTGCCAGATATCCGCCAACAGCCCGGGCCCCTCGGCAAGCGTTCCTTTGCAGTTGTTGAATCGTATACCTGGCCGCCTCCTATTCACTCGCTTCAGTGTTGCTTCTACATGAGAATGATTTACGCTTCTCATGTAGAAGCAAAAGGGGAATACATCAGATGACAGAGAAACGCATTGAACTGCCACAGGGAACACTCGATCTGCTTATTTTGAAGGCCGTCGCACTTGAGGCCATGCACGGCTGGGCGATCTCCGAACGCCTGCAGCAAATATCCAGCGACGTCATCCAGGTGCAGCAGGGATCGCTCTATCCAGCCCTGCATCGCTTGGAGCGCCGGGGATGGATGAAGGCAAAGTGGGCAATCAGCGAGAACAATCGCAAAGCAAAGTACTACGAACTGACCCCCAAAGGCCGGAAGCAACTAGCCGCAGAAACCGTCGAATGGCACAAGCTCACCGACGCTGTAGACCACATCCTGAGCATGGCCTGAGGAGCGCAAATGCTGACCGATCTCACCTATCGATTGCGCGCCTTGTTTCGTCGTCAGCGCATGGACGACGAACTGCATGAAGAACTGCAACATCATCTCGAACGTGAAGCAGAGAAATACCGTAGTCGCGGTATCTCGCCCGTTGCTGCAATCCGGCAAGCCCGGCTGGCGATCGGAGGGCCAGAACAAGTACGTCAGCACTGTCGCGACACACGCGGCACTCGATTCCTCGAAGACCTGCTGCAGGACTTGCGATTCGCCGTGCGCCAGTTGCAAAAAAGTCCCGGGTTCACCTTCACGACTCTCGCCGTATTCGCCTTGGGTATCGGAGCCAGCACAGCTATATACGCATTCGTGAACGCCGCTTTGGTGCAGCCACTTCCCTATCGCGATCCGTCCAGGCTCGTGGCCCTGTACGAACATATCCCGGTTGGTGAACGCTACCACCTCTCCGAGTTTGACTACTATGCCTGGAAGGAGCGCAACCGGGTGTTCACCTCACTCGATGTCTACCGGCCAGATCGTTTCACGCTTAGCGAAGCGGTCGGCGCAGAAGAGGTTTCAGGAGCCATCATCAGCGCTGCCTTCTTCCGCACCCTGGGCGTCGCCCCTTTTCTCGGACGCGATTTTCGATCCGGAGAAGACCAGCCGAGCACCGCGCAAACCGTCATGCTTAGCTACGAAGCATGGCAGAAACGCTTCGGCTCTAATAAAAATGCCATAGGGTCAGCCGTCGTCCTGGATGGCCAGCCATTTCTCATCATCGGCGTCCTGCCTCCGTGGTTTCACTTCGCCCCTGTAGGACGTGCTGAATTCTGGCGGCCGCTCCATCAACTCTGCAGTGACAATCACTCCTGCTTTCCCTACTACGGCGTAGCACGGTTAAACAAAGGCGTCTCCGTTGAAGCAGCCTTTGAGAACATGTCATCGATCGCGCGACAGATCGCCACGGAATATCCCCAACATAACCGTGATCGAAGCGCAACAGTAATCCCACTTTCGGATGCGATCCTAGGAGATATCCGGCCAACACTGTTAGCCCTTCTCAGCGGAGCAGGACTCCTCTGCCTTATCGGATTCGTGAATGTTTCCAGCTTGCTCCTTGTCAGATCAGAAACCCGAAGGCGAGAGATTGCCGTTCGCGGAGCCTTGGGAGCATCCCGTATGCGCCTTATTCGTCAGTTTACCGTCGAGGGATTTCTGCTGGCCGCCGCAGGATGCATCCTTGGAATGGCTCTGACCGTTTGCTCAATCAAGTTCCTGGCGAATCAAATACCTGAAAATTTGCTTGAGAACATGCCGTATCTCCAGGGCGTTCGATGGAATACAAACCTCGCGCTCTTTGCCATCTCAGTCTCTATTCTGGGGGGGCTTCTTTTCTCTGCGGGACCAGCATTGTATCTTTTCTTTTCAGATATGCAGAAAGGTCTCGTGGAAGGAGGCCGAACTTCCGCAGGTAGAGGTTGGCGCAGGCTCGGTGCGGGTCTCGTCGCCGTGGAACTGGCCATCACCGTTGTCCTGCTGGTTAGTGCAGGATTATTGGCAAAGAGCTTCTATGTTCTACTACACCTCGATATCGGAATCTCATCCGAACATCTTGCTTTACTCCACGTTTCAAAACCTGTCTCGAACACAAGTGTCGATGAGAACGAAGACGTCCGCGAAATCGAGTTGGAACAAAAGGTACTCGCGCGAATGAAATCCCTGCCCGGTGTAACTTCAGTCGGGGTTTCCCGCGAATTACCCTTCGGAAGTGGCGAAGGATTCAGCCATCTGTTTGCCCATTTTCGTGCAGTCGGTAGACCGTACGTTGGACTCGGCGAAGAAGCGATCGATCAAACCATCAGCGTCGGCTATCTTGAAGCACTGCAAGCCAGGCTCCTCAAGGGGCGCTACTTCGCGGAAACAGACAACGACTCAAGACCAAGAGTTGCCGTCATCAATCGCACGATGGCAACACTGAACTTTCCCGGCGAAGATCCCATCGGCAAACGCATCATCAACGAATACGATCCCGAGCACCCCATCGAAATTGTCGGCGTCGTTGACGACCTCAAAGATGGACCTCTCGACATGCCCCCCACCTCTGCTATCTACAGCCCGTTCAACCAACTCCCTACCTACAACTTCTATGTCACCGTTCGAGCTACTCAATCCGAAAAAACATTGCTGTCTTCCATGGTCGTCGCCGCTCATCAGATAGATCCTGAGTTGATCGTCGACCGGCAGGAGAGCATGGCCGACAGGATCAATAACTCCCAGTCCGCATATCTTCATCGCTCCGCTGCATGGATCGCCGCTGGATTTTCCGCCATCGCCCTCTCACTGGGCATAGTTGGACTCTACGGCGTCGTCTCCTACTCTGTGGGACAACGGACGCGAGAGATTGGAGTGCGCATGGCTCTCGGAGCGCAGCGCTCCTCCGTCTATCAACTCATATTGATTGAGGCATCCTGGCTTGCAGCCGTCGGCATCGCAGGCGGAATCATCAGTTCACTCGGAGTCGCAGGATTTCTGCGCGGTATGCTCTTTGGGGTAAGTCCGTGGGACGTGCCTACATTGGCCTCCGTAACAATCATGCTAGTGGCGGCAGCCCTTCTCGCCAGCTTCATTCCAGCTCGGCGCGCAGCTTCCATCAACCCCACGGAGGCCCTTCGTGCAGACTAGAAGCCATCTCATAACCGGGTCAGCGCCGGACACCCCTCGTATGAGACCCGAAATCAAAGCGGGGCTCAAATCTTCAACCGAAGCTACAAAAGGCATATATGAAATGGCTTCTAGTGTTCCGGCGGCAATTAAAGCCCCTACTTCCTGATTACCTCAACCACTGAGCCATCGCCGCCGCTCCAAGCCTCAGCGCCAGTGTGCGTCAGCTTCTTCGCCGCATTGTCCCAGCGCAGTTCAGTAATCCGGCTCTTGCCCTGCTCATAGTAGTAGCTTTTGCCATCATCGTCATATAGCGTGAATGCAGTATCCGCTCCCGGATAGACTCGGACTTTTGCGATCTTCTGCGCCTGTGCAGTACTGTCAATCGGAGCACCAATCGGCACAATCGATCCAGCCCGCACAAACAGCGGCAGTGTATCGATGGGAGCATTCACGGTGATCGTCTGACCGCCCTTCACCCGCTCATGCGTCCAGTAGTTGAACCAGTCAGCACCCGCCGGCAAATACACCTTGCGGCTCGTCATTCCCTGGTCGGTCACCGGAGCCACCAGAAACGCCGATCCCAACATGTACTCATCCCGCAGATCAGCCACATTCGGGTCGTTCGGGAAGTCCATAAACAGCGCCCGCATGATCGGAGCACCCGTCTTCCAGGTCTTGTATTCCTCGGAATAGAGATACGGCAAAATTTCATACCGCAGCTTCAGATACTTCTCCAGAATCGGCTCCGCCTGCTTGCCATACGACCACACCTCGTTCGTCGGACGGCTGCCATGCGCACGCATGATCGGCAGGAACGTTGCATACTCAAACCACCGCGTATACAGCTCCGGATAATCGTCATAACCACCGACATTATCGCGAGCATCTGAAGGATCAAGCAGTGGCGGATGTGCGGGATGATGCTCTGCAGGCAGATACTGCCAGCCGCCGGTATCGTTGCTCCAGTTCGCAATCCCCGATGCCGTAAAGTCCAGTCCCGTGGGAATCTGCCGCTTCAGCGTGTCCCATGTATCGTGAATATCTGAAGACCACACAATCGCGCCGTTCCGTTGCACGCCCAGATACGCATCCCGCGAAAGACTCAATGCACGCTTCTCCGGCAGATCCTTCCTGAAGCCGTCATACAGCGAAGCCGTATGAAACAGCGGGTAAACATTGAAATACTCAGTACCCGGCCCAACATGCAGATAGCTGCCATTCGGAGGCAGATCCGGCTCTGTCTCATCCAGCCAGATCGAATCGAATCCCTTACTCAGAATGTTGTCTCGAATCGCCCCCCAATACCATTTCGCCGCATCTGGATTAGTCGTATCGATATCCGACCCCGCGCGGTCATAGGGCAATCCATTCGTAGGCGTTCCATCGGCCAGATGCTCAAACCAACCATTCTTTTGAATTAAGTCATAGAACCGCGTTCCTGGAACATAGCGCGGCCATACGCTGATCATTGTCTGATAGCCCATATCATGCAGCTGCTTGTTCATCGCCGCAGGATCGGGCCAAAGCGCTGGATCAAAATCCATCTGTCCCATCTTCGTGTAGTAGAACCAATCCACCACCATCACATCCGCAGGCAAATGCCGGTCGCGATAACCCTTCGCAACCCCCAGCACTTCGTCCTGCGATCGGTACCGCTGCTTGCATTGGATGTACCCGTAAGCAGCCTTGGGAAGCAACGGTGTAGGCCCCGTCAACTGGCGATACCCGGCATAGATCTCATCCGTAGTCTTGCCCGCAATCACGAAGAACGAAACCCGGTTGCCCACCTCCGAAGTCCACGTCGTCGTCTCATTGAACCCTGGTCGAATCGTCGTCTTAGACGGGTTATCCCAGATCAACCCGTACCCTTTATTCGTCACCAGAAAAGGTACACAAACACTCGGCCCCGCCGTCGCATCGTAATCATGCCAGCACTGCACAGTGTGGCCGCGATGATCGAGATACCCTTCCTGGTTCTGCCCAAGTCCGTAGTAGTGCTCGTCATCCGGCGAATGGAAATACGCGGCTACGCGGAAGAACTCATCGTCCGTGGGCCGCCGGTCATGCAGCAACTCCGTATCGCCGTCCTTGTAGTTCAGGACAGACTGCGCCCACCCATCCATATCCAACAGAGTCTTGCCATCCGGAGTGCTGAAAACCAGATGCGCACCCGGCGCCGATCCATTAAAGAACCGGCCAATATCGATCTGTGTCTGAATCGGCTTCCACGGCTTGCCCGCAGGCATCGTCACCACCAATTCCGAAGACTTGTAGGTCTCTCCAGCCTCACTCTTGGCATGACTCCATCCCTTCGCATCTGGAGCCCCAATAATCCCGTAGCCCGGTCCAGCCAGCGCGTGTTCTTTTTGCAGGCTCAGCGTCACGCGAAGGATGTTTGGCGCATACGGTTCCAAAACCAGGGTTCCCCCATGCAGATCAAGCTGCAGCTTGCCATCCTGCGCACCCTCACCCGATGCGCCGGCACTCTGAGTGTCAGCACCCTGAGCAAGCACCGTTGTCACCGCCAAAGCTGCAAACATTACCGCCAAAGAGATCGTGCAAAACCGTTTCATCACGCCTACCCTGCCTGTGAATTATCGCTACTAGAACGATTTACTAAACGCAGAAAAGAGTATAGCGCCATCCTCCAGCGAGTGTCGCCAACCATCTTTCAGTTGGAATCAGCCACGCAGGATTGCGCTCCAGCCATCCATGCATTAGGCTGACTCCAACTTTCCGTTTCTTCATTTGGAGTCATCCATGGACCATCGCCCTGCCCTGCTCGCCGTGTGCATGGCCTTGCTCGCTCTTTGCCTATCTCCATCAGCCCACGCAATCGGCCACAAAGACGCTCCAAAACCATGCATCCCCGTCACCGACACGGCCCAGGAAGCCAGTGCTCAACAGGCAAACAAAGACGTCTGCATCAGCGCCCACATCTACGATGTCGTAGAACTCTCCGACGGTACGCGCTTCCTCGACGTATGTCCCGCCAATGTCCCCGATGAAGACTGTCGCTTCCTGATCCTCAGCAAACGAGAAGACCGCAACGACGTCGGCGAGCTTCGCAAGTATCGCGGTCAGGAGGTGGAGATTCATGGCCTCATTCGCCCTCTGCACGGACGCATGGGCATCGTCCTAAGCCACGCTCGACAATTCTCAGGCGGAGCAGAAAAATTCAAACCCAATCCCAAGCTCCTACGCGGCTTCAACGCGCAATCCGACCGAATGCCCGTGAAAGACCCCAATCTCAGCGGATCAGGCCGCCATCGCAGCTTCATGAACTCAGAAGATAGAGAGACCACGCCCGCCCACAAATAGTCCCCTACCAGAACCGGCCCGCATTTGACCGTAATTCCTTGAGCGAATAGAGCGTCCCTCGCCACTTGACGCCGCCCCGAACCAGCGCCAGGGTCATCGAACGAACCATGGCAAATAAAAACAAGCTCGCCGCCAGCGGATAAAGCACCACATACACCGGTCGAACCCGCGTGACCTTGCTGCTGACACCGTACAACCCGGCAATCGCTGCATATACGGCAAACCCACCCCACCGCGCCCACCCTCCATGCACAATTGCTGCAATCGGCCAGACAATCTGTACCGCTAACCCCAGGCATGCAAACACCGTGATCGGCACATTGAAGCGGTATAGCGAGAAAAGATTCTTCTCCAGGTTTCGAACCACACCCCAAGCCCCCTCCGACCACCGGACAGCAGCCAGTCCCGGTCCCAGCACCACTCTCGACCGGTAGCCTGCTCGCTTCAGCTTCCAACCGAAGCGCACATCCTCTAGCACTTCCATCCGAAGCGAGGCGAATCCACCAAGTTCCTTATAAACATCCCGCCGTACCAGGTTAAAAGCGCCAACACCCAGAAAATCCTTCGCCTTGGGATCAGCGACACGCCAAAGCCGCAGTGTCCACGTCGAGAGCGCGTGCATCGCCCCATGCATCGCAGCCTCGCCAACACTCTTCATCGTCCAGTCCGGCATCAACACCAGGTGATCCGTTTTCTTCTCCAACGCATACCGCAACGCCAGATTCGCAGCCGGGGGCGCAAACAACACATCGCCATCCGTAAATAGAATCCATTCCGCCTCCGCCAAGGCCGCGGCTGTGGAGACAGCATGAGGCTTTCCCAGCCATCCCAGCGGAAGCTCTTTGATATGAATCAGTTGTAAGGTGTGGATGCCAGCTGTTGGGCGATACTGCTCAGCTACTGCGTCGATAATCTCCCCTGTGGAGTCCGTCGACCGGTCATTCACCGCAATGATCTGCAGTCGAATTCCTTCAGAATTAAGCAGCGAACGCAAGGTCGCTGCAATTGAGGACTCCTCATTGCAGGCAGGCACAACAACCGTCAGTTGAGGAGAGTCAGCGCCCCAATCCGGTAGATATTGGAGAGAAATCCGGTTGAGATCATCCAATTCCGGAAAATGGAGAAGCCACTGCACGAGTTGCCAGAGCCAGCCAAAAGCCAGCAGCCATGTCAATGTTGGGAAAATCCATCCCCAGACGAGAGCGAAGGTCACATCTCAATTATCTCTGGTCTCAACCGGGCAGGCTCGATCGCAATTTGAGCTGCTGAAAGAGGTTAGCTGCCCTAAGGTTGATCATTCGGAGGAGTAGTCTGCTGCGGATTGTTCTGCATCTGCTGCTGCAGCTGTTGTTGCCGCTGCTGCATTTCTTCCATCATCTGCTGCGGAGTGCGTCCGGAACCAGGTTGCTGCGGAGCGTTAAATGGCCGACGCATGCCAGGCTCAGGTTGCTCAGGTTGCTCCGGCTCTTCCTGTTGCTGGTCATCGTCAGTCGCTTGAGGCTGTTGACCAGGTTGCATTTGCGACTGATTCCCAGTTGGATGCGCAGCTTTCGCAGTCAGCACCAGTTCCCGAGGCTCTCCCTGGCCCTTGTCGCCGATCATGAGCACGTTGTACCCAGACCCCTCAAGCAACTGGCTCAGCACCTCACGCGCCGGAGCAGGCCCGTAACTGCCAAACACACGTTGATCCTTCGACATTCCCTCGACCTCCACACCCGTCGCGGCAGAAATGTCATGCATAATCTGCACCAGGCTCGAATTCGTAGCCGCAACGCTCAAGTCACGGCCATTCCAGCCCACTGAGGCAGGCACAGCCTGATCGTTCGCCGGCCATTTTGGTGGAGGAGGCTGAGGTGGCAATACTGCCTCGACCGGAGCGGGCTCCGCTACGGCAGCTTTCTTCTTATGCTTTCTTGCAGTATGAATTCCGGTAGCCGGTGATTGACCTGCAGCAGGATTAGAAGCTCCCTGCGGAGGAACAGCTTGGCTCAAAGCTACAGACGAGCAGAAAATCACAGCGGCAGCCAAAGCTACCAATCCGCTTTGCCGAAGACTCGAACCTGCATTCAAACCAAATCCCATCTACCGCTTCCCTCTGGACCGAGTCAAACCAAAGCCGCTCAAAACCGGCAATCGCCGATAGAGACGCAACCGTACCACTCACTGTACTAGACTAACAATGTTTCGTGAACGCTCACACCAGCCACGAACTAGGAGTAGCGGAGTTGGCGACAAAGTTGCCGCAAGGCCTGTTTTATAACGGATTTTTCAATCGAGTACGCAGTTTTCGAGCCACCATTGCGCCCCTCGCACGGTTTGCCGCGATTGCGCTTCTCCCAGCTGCCCTGATCTTCATGCCACTGCGCGCATTAGGCGTAAGCTGTACCACACAAGCCGCTATGCCCGGCCCCGATCGCGATATTTTGCTGGCCGCCGCCAATCCCCTCGCTGCCGCCGTCGCTTCTCAAAACTTCGGTGTCCTGCAGGCTGCGTTGCTGCCCGCCGTAACCGGCGACTGGGATAGCATCCGAGGCGTTGCGCAGAACGCCAAACCCCTCCTGCAGGGTGGCGAACTTCATTGGCGCAACGCCTATCTACTCGACGCAACCGACATGAAGGCTCCCCAGGATGCGCAATTTTTCTGCACCAACGCCGATAGCTCCTTGACCGTCACCATCAATCTGCGCTCTCTCCCTCCCGGCAAGTATGCAGTCGTCCTCGGGGATTTCTCCGGCAACCCTCTCGCAGGTCAACTGGGCATGATTCTTGGACAAGACTCAAACAAATGGAAGCTCGGCGGACTCTTCGTCCGCGAAGGCGCCTTCGACGGCCATGATGGAGTCTGGTACTGGAGCCACGCTCGCGACGAAGTGAAGAGCAAACACACCTGGGCCGCATGGTTTGACTACGACATAGCCCGCTGGCTCCTTCTGCCCGTGGACTTTCTCTCCTCACCCAACCTTGAGAAACTGAATTCAGAGCAGTTACAGCTCACTGCCCCCTCTGAAAGCTTCCCTGTAACGGTCGCCTCAACCGCAGCCGCCGACGCAGGCAAGAGCTGGAAGATCACCAGCTTGCACTTCGACG
>Ga0302140_10002817_pt1 | contig 22501 bp, 16 predicted proteins | sample I_Bog_E1_1_FD_202095 | JGI IMG/M metagenome (GOLD analysis project Ga0302140, IMG submission 202095) | Peat permafrost microbial communities from Stordalen Mire near Abisko, Sweden - I_Bog_E1_1 | ecosystem: Environmental > Terrestrial > Soil > Wetlands > Peat | place: Sweden: Abisko, Stordalen... | reverse complement strand
TGCGCACGCTACCTCCGCTAAATTGTCTTATCGCAAGTAGAGGGCTCTGCTACCGGCGCAACAGCGGTGGACCTACCACGCTCCGTTCGGACTGATCGCGGTCACTGGCATGCGTGGCGAACTACAAGCCCCAGTTATGGTGTGCGATAGCTCCCAGCCTGCGTGCGAGGCGATGAATCCGCATAAGCCGGGGATCATTTCCGAATGGAAGTCGGCGCAAGGCGACGCGCCAAACGCCTCCAGAAAGCTTTGGAGGGATGCTCGAGACTGCCGATCTCCCCCCGCCGGGCCAGAGATGCCATGGGTGACCGCGGCGCATATCTTAGCTCTGTAAGCGGCTTAGGAGAGTTCCCGGCCGCAAGCCGGCGCGATTTGGCGTGGCGGCTTAGATTGCTCCGCGGACGGTTTAAAACAATGCGGTATTTATGGCATAGCATATGCGAAACCGCACGAGCCAGGGGAGCAGAAATGTCGTCGATCACGAAGGACCTCGGCGAAGTGTTGGAGTTGGTTCAACGCCCCGGTGATTTCTTCACCCATGGAATTCAGGAAATCTCAGCGCCGGGGTTGGATGTCGCCGGCATCGGGCCGATCTCCTTGCCGTTGCTGCCGGTGCAGGCGGCGCAGCTGATCGCGATGGCCGAGCGTGCACCCTACGGCCGGGGCGAGCAGACGCTGGTTGATATCGCGGTACGGCGAAGCTGGCAGGTCAACCCGGACCAGGTCCGCATCAGGGGAAGCGGCTGGGCACGCACGCTGGATGCCATTGTGGCGCGCGCCGCCGAGGGCCTTGGCGTCACCGGCAAGTTGTCGGCGGAATTCTACAGATTGCTCGTGTACGACGAAGGCAGCTTCTTCGTGAGCCACCGCGACAGCGAGAAAATTCCGGGAATGTTCGCAACCCTGATAATCGAACTGCCGTCGATCCATACTGGTGGCGAACTCATCATCCGCCACGCGGGGCGGGAGGAGCGGGTTGAATCTCGCCCCATCGACCCTTCTGAGGCGGCCTTTGCCGCCTTTTATGCCGACTGCGTGCATGAGGTGCTGCCGGTGACTTCCGGTTGCCGGTTGACGCTGATTTATAATTTGTCGCGTCAGGGGCGCGGCGCGCAGCCGCAACCGCCGAGCTATACCGCCGAGCAGTCACGGCTTGCCGCGTTGTTGCATCGCTGGAGCGAGCAAAAACGTCGCGCGCAGGATGCGTCGCCGCAAAAGCTGATTTATCTGCTGGAACACAGCTATACCCTTGAGAATCTATCCTACACGGCGCTGAAGGGCGCCGACGCCGCCAGAGCGGCCACGTTGCTTGCCGCTGCCGGAACGGCCAGTTGTGATTTGCATCTGGCGGTTTTGTCGATCGAGGAGAGTGGCGGCGCAGAATATACCGGGGATTATCACCGGCGCTACCGGCACGGCGGCGAAGATGATGATGACGATTTCGAAGCCGGCGAAGTCTATGAGCGTGAGGAGAGCTTGTCACACTGGCGCCACCCGGCGGGCGGCGAAGCAGAGATGGGCGAACTGCCCATCTCCGAAGACGAAATTTCCCCGCCCGACGCGCTAGCGGACTTGGCCCCGGACGAAGAAAATTTCCAGGAGGCAACCGGCAATGAGGGCGCATCCTTCGAGCGCAGCTATCGGCGCGCGGCTTTGGTGTTGTGGCCAGGCCACCGGCGGCTGGCGGTACTGAATCAGGGCGGGCGGAACGCCACCCTTCCCTATCTGACGCAGCTGACGCAAGCATGGACGAAGGCGGGCGAGGACCCAGACTCACCGATCTGGGCAGAGGCCCATGAGCTTACCGGCTACATGCTGGCCGACTGGCCGCGCGAAATCAGGGATGCTCGAAATGCGCCAAAAGAGGGTGCAACGCTGCTCGAATTGCTGGGCCGGCTTGGCGATACCGCGCGCACCGATGAATTTCTGAGCGAGATCGTGGCCGGCGGTGTTTTTGGTCCATCCGACAACGAACAAATCGCGCAGGGCCTGCGCCGTCTGCCGCCATCGCGTGCTGCCGAATTACTGGAGCGGATGGTTGCCAAAAGTACCGATGCCGGGATTGGCGCCGGGCTGCTGGCGCGCGCCGCTTTGGCGGCGCTCGGGGAATTTGAGATGAAGCCCGCGGCTTTTGCTTTGGTGGCAACGCTTCCGGGAGACCCAGCGCAAAGGGTGGAGCTTCCATCCTGGCAACAGCCGCCCCCGGTCGAACCCCAGCTGGTGATCGATGCGCTGACCACGCTCTGCCAAATCGACGCCGCATTGGCCGAGCGCGCGGCCGCTAATTTCCTGGGCCGGCCGGCGACGTACGGCGCTGACAGCGTCCTGATTCCCGCCGGCCTGGCGCTCGTACACTCAGCGGTCGCGCGTGCGCCAGCAGTGGCAAAGTTGCGCGGCGCTTGCATGGCGCATTTGCGGACCCGCATCGCCGAACCGCTCGCAGCGCCGGCCGATTGGGCGCGGGACAGCAAGCTCTCCTGCGCTTGCAGGCATTGCGGCGAACTTAGCCACTTCCTCGCCGACTCCGGCGCCAGGACCTGGAATTTCAAAGCCGCCCAGCACGATCGCAGCCACGTCGAATCGACGATCCGCACGAGTAATTGCGACGTCGTCACAGCAACCATTCGACGCGGCAGCCCGCATATTCTGGAATGCACGAAAAACCAGGCCAGCTACGAACGCCGCGCGCGGCAGCGCCAGGAAGATTTGGCAGATTTGGCACGTTTTGAACGAGATCAAAGGCAACCTAGGAAAACCCGGAAAGAACCATCGAAAACCGTCACTCTTTTGAAATGAGGGCTGCTCGCTTAGGGCGCCGCAATAAACTTTTGTCCTGGGGTCGGGGGACCAGGCATATCTCGCCCTCCTCGGATTGGATCGGGAGCTTAACAAGCCGCCAGGGAGGCGTGTCGATTTCCGGCGTCGATCAAACCACCCCATCGAGTGTCCGGTTGAAGCGCGTTTCCGAACGCGACACCGGGCGATACCCAAGGTTCCGATAACCAGCCTCCCTCTTTCCAGCCATCTTCGCCAACATTGATTCGTTCTCGTCGACGTAGTCATAAATGATCACATCGCGCTTCGGCGCATGTAGGCGGTGAAGCCTTCCGGCATATTGCGCAAGTGTCCCACTCCAGGAGATTGGCATCGTCAGGAACAGCGTATCGAGGCGAGCGTCGTCAAACCCTTCCCCGAGGTAACGGCCGGTGGCGACCAGAACCCGCTCCTCGTTCGCTGGAATCATCGCCAGTGACTCAGTTGCGGCACGAATTTGCGAGGTCTTCATGCCGCCGCGTAGAACAATAACATTCTTCGCAAATTTCGAGAGGCGGCCTGCCAGTAGGTCGAGGTGATCCTTGCGCTCGGTAATCACGACAGGGGAGCGGCCAGCCTCAAGAGCCGAAAGAATATCATCAAAAATGAGTTGATTTCGCGGCTCGTCCAGCGCCAGAGCCGAATAAATTGTGTGAATCGACGGCTTGTCCTCATAGCCGCTACGGGCAGCGCGAAATTGGGTCCGTCGGAAAATAACCTTGTGGTCGAAGGGGCGTATGGCTGCTTGCTTGCGTGCATCGACACGATGCCGAACCGGGCCGCATTGCATGAAAATGATTGGATGATGGCCATCCTTCCTCGTCACGGTGGCCGAGAGCCCGAGGACAAATTTGGCTTTCGCCGCACGCGCGATCGATTCAAAGCCCACGGCAGAAAGGTGATGGCATTCATCAACAACCAAATGTCCATAGTCCGCGAGGATATCGGATACGACACCATTGCGAACCAGACTCTGCATCAGCGCAACGTCTACAACACCTGTCGGCTTCCTTTTGCCGCCATGAATCACGCCGATTTGCGCGGGCGGAATATCAAGAAACGTTCCAAGGCGCGCCACCCATTGGTCGAGAAGCTGGCGGCGATGCACGAGAACCAGCGTATTCCGTCCTCGCGCCGCGATAATATTCGCGGCGACGACTGTCTTGCCAAATGCAGTGGTTGCCGCAAGGACGCCAGTCTCATGCTTCAAAAGGCTAGCGGCCGCCACATCTTGCTCGTGGGTCAGTTGACCAAGGAAGCTAGCAGCAACGTGCATTCCGTCTTCTCGCTCATCACGCAATTCGGCCGAAATACTCAACTCTCGAAAAAGCTCCAGCAACTCATCGAGGCATCCCCTGGGCAACGCTACGTGCTTCGAAAAGAGTTCCGCGCAGGATATGATCCTTGGCTTGCCAAAAGTTGGAAGCCGCATCGCTTGAGCAGCATAAAACTCTCGGTTTTGGAACGCAGCGATCCGGGCGATGCAATTTATCACCGCAGGTGGGAGCGCTGAACGATCAATGAATACTTGATTCCCCAAAACAACCTCAACCGAATAAGTGTGTGTGCCCTCGACGGTCAGTTTTTTGCCACGGCGCGAAGGCAATGCTGCCCAGGGTTCATCATCTTCCTCAAGCGCAGGCATCCGTACGCCGATAATCTGTCCAGCGGCGGCAGCTTCGGCCACCGTCGATAACAACTCACCGCGGGAAAGACGCCGGATGCTCGATAAAAATTGCCACTGATCATTGAATGGTAGAAGATCGTCGTCAATAAAAACACTATTGCCATTCTCACGAGGCCCGCTTTGAAGCGGAAGCGCAATCAGATTCCCAAAACCACCGGATGGCATTGTATCCTGACTCGGAAAGAAACGATCGTAGGAGTCAAAACCAATGTCGGGGTTACAATCCATCGCTGCAGTGATCAGAAGTGCGCCTAAGCGTCTCGCCTCCGATGCTGGCACTGGCTCTGAAAAGAATATCCATGCATGAGCACCGTTGCCGGACCGTGACCGCTCAATGGCGATCGGGACTTCTTTCGCACGCGCCGTATCACGGAACGCCACAACATCTTGTCGCCAGGATTTTTTGTCAAAATCGGCGGCGAGGAACCAGCATGTTTCGTCCGGCAGCATCGGATAGACGCCAACCGTGAAATCGCTTGAGCCGCCTTGTGCCTTTCCGGACAGATGAGCGCGAATGACATCGTCCGAGAACGGCACGAATGCTTGAGTTGTACATTCCCCACATTTGACTTGCGGTTTCCCGCAAACGCCGCGCACCCATTCATTCCTGCACATCGGCGCGTAGCCGGCCTTCCCCGTTTTCACGTTTTCCCAGCGCCGCGGCAAAACATCCTCTCGCCCAAGGAACAAGGCGCGGAACAAGTGAATTTTATCAGCGGTAGGCGACGCCATTGTCACTGAGGCCGCTGGATTGTTCGGCTGGTCGGCAAACGCCATTTGAAACCGCGGGCCTTTTTCCAAAGCCGCCAAACGTTCACCAATTTCGGCTTTCTCACGGTCGAGCACGGCCAAGCGGCTCTTAAGAGCCGCAATATCGCGCTGTACGTCGTGCGGACCTGTGATAGTCTTCTGCCTTTCTTGACTATGATATGAATGGTCTCAGACGGACGAGCTCGAAACGGACGACCAAGGTCCGCCCGGTGGCCAAATGTAATCCAGATCGTAGGCCGAGACCAAAGGCATCAGAAAGGCACGTAAATCGCCAACCGTCACCGCCAATGCAATCGGTGCCGCCGCCATGCGGTCGCGGCCGAGGAAGGCACGCCACTGGACAGACCGCGTCTCCGCGAACTCTGCGGTCAGCCCAACCGGTACGCCGATGGGCAATCTTGTTCCACGTCGCTCAAAAGTGCGCTGAACAGCTTGCGTCAAACCGGCTTGGCGGAACTCAAATGTCTGTGCAATCAGCCATAGGTCGTAAAAATCCTTCATGCGGCTATTGGCTATTCCGAGCTTTACCAGCGCTTCAAATTTTTCCGCTACCACAGTCTCTACCGGATATGCCTTCAAATGCGGCGCCGGATGATCAAGCAAGGTTGGATAGTCGATCTCGATCGGCTGTGGCGTCACCGCGTCCCCGAACCCGATATCAACCTGAATCGGCACGCGCGCCCCAGCGATTAAACCCGCCGTTCGTACGCGAACGCCAGAATACTCCCTGTCATCTGAAATTGCCGACGCCTTTAAGCCCACAATGTCAAAAATCACGCCATCGTCGGCGACAGTCTGAGCGCAGATGGCACGAAACACCTCTGCGATGGCATCGCTGCCATTTTCACCTCGACCGAGCAAGTCGAGGTCGCGAGTTGGCCTGAATGGATCGGCAACCCACGCGACAAACAACATCGCGCCCTTCAAAACAAATTGGTCGCGGTGGTCTGAAACACTCAGGCGGTAAAGCAGGCGCTCCAGCGCATAGCGGGTGAGCAGGATCTGAAAATCCACCCGTTCTGCTCGCGCTTTGTTGAGAAGCCTTGCCCGAACGGAGGCCCCGATATTCTGCGGGTCACGCGCCATCTGAAACAGCCGTCTCAACATATGGCCTCATGACAGACCAAATTCGGGCCTCGCGCGCATAGCTCCAAAGGTCATCCGCGGTGTAACGCCGCCGGCGAAAACCTTCGCGTAGTCCTTCGATGGCAACGTCGATGCCAACCTTACTGCGATACCGAAAACAATCCACGATCGTCCTCGCCGCGTCCGTTATCGGCACTTCGACACCCTCGATCCAATGACGCACAACGCCTGCCGTTAGGCCAAGTCCGGCAAACCGCACAAATCGAATACGCGGATAGTCAATTTTCGGGCGCCAGGCCGTGCGCTCAATCGCCATCCAGACGGCAGACGGCATTTGTAGCGTGAGTTCATGAAACTGGAGGGCGGAGGTGAGACAGATGATGCCCTTCGGGACAAGCGCCGCCGCCTCGGCAAGCGTATGGGTTGCCTCGACATCGGCATCTGGGAGTTGATACAAGCCACGGGCAGGTCGCGTGACCGCTTCCTCGCGAACCAGGCGAGCCAGGGTCTCAGCTCCAACCCCCTCCGCCGCGAAGTCCCTTAACCTCAGCATTCCGCGGGATTTCAGTAGATCAAGAGCGCGGTGACGTTGCGCAGTTGCAGACATGGCTCGTGATAATTCCTCTGTGATTGAATTTAATAGTATAGGTTTTATCACAGATGCTACCAACGGCAAGGCGGCATGACGAACAGCCCCGATCCCGAGCGCTTGGGCATCAAAAAAGTTCATACCGCCAATATGCGCAGCCATCTGGCCAAGAAGAGCGGACTTTCTCGGCCAGATTGATGCACAGTGTGACCGCGTACGGCGGCAAGTTCATAATGCTCGAGACTCGCGCACCACGCGCCAGTCGAACAGAGGCGTATCAGCGAGCAGGCGACTTCAAACAAGGCTCCCGCCGAAACACCATAAACGCTGCCACACACCCAATGTCCGCAGAATTTAGATTATGGAAATTAGACGGCTTAAGTAGCTGAAATTGTTTTGGTTTTTAGATCAAACCTCCGTCATGGCTTTTGCCGCCGGTTGCCATTGTGCGTCACGTCCGCCGGATGGTCGATACCTAATCTTGCCGAATCTGTGCCAACAGGTTTCGCACCTTCAGCTTCCGTCTGTACCTAATAGGTCGCGGCGTTGAAAGCCGGCGCCGCCGGCAGGATATCCGGCCCAGCGGAAAAACGACGAAGCCGTTTTGCGGCCCACTATTCGTCCTCTCAAGATGGCGCAAAGCCGACGTGGTAAACCTCGGCTATTTCCCAAAACCAATTATCGTCCAGATCAATCGTCCGGCTTTCCTCGGCCAAGCGGTCCGCGGCGCGGTCGAAAAGCCCGTAGCAAACCTCGTTGTCGTCGTGACGGGCATGATAGGCGATGCCGTCGAACTTCTGAGCCAGCGCATGGATTGCCGCCGACCAGGATTGCGGCACATCGTATGGCAGACCGGAATGTGTGACCTCGGCGGTCGCGCCAACGCGCCCAAGACCCGGGCCCGCAAGTTGCAAGAGAATGAGCGAGCGCGCGACCTTCAGGCGCACGTAAGCCTTCCGGCCAAGGAGATCGAGCGGTATCTGGGTGCTGCCCGGATTGCGCAGAAAGGTCTCTGCAAAGGCCCCAGCCGGCTTTTTGGCCGCGTAAAGGACACCATACGAACCATCCGGCGAATTCAGGCGGCCGGCCCGCCCGCGGTCGAAGAAGATCGGATTGTGCTTGGATGAAAAGAACCGATGTATGATTGTCCCTGCCCTCAGGCGCGCGATGCTCGGCCGCCGGCGAGCAAGATCGCCGGGCGGCAGCGGCCCGCTCACGCTCCTTGGGATGTCAGGTTGGCTGCGGCCCGTACGACAAGGTTCGTTTGACCTGCTTTCAGAAGATCAATTGGCTTGCGATCATCCAAACGAGAATCGGGGTTGACGAGAAAATTGAGAATGGCCTGGGGATTCGCCGTCGGCAAAGCGTCGAGCACATCCTTTATTCCCGGCAGCACCTGTCCGTCAGCCCGAAACTGGAGGGCAGGATAGACGCGCCGATTGCTTGGCCCCGGCACGGCGAGCAGCCGCCCTTCCCTCACCCGCCGCTCGACGACCTGGCGGGACACTTGGCCCATGAGTTGGCACACCTCGTCGAGGGTGAACGCGCCGCCTGCCGCCTTAATATCGAGCATGGCGATTTCCTTGCCCCGCAGTAGTGCGCGTGATCGAGCATCCAATTCGAAACCGCGCTCCTCGACGGCGGGCTGGGCTTCTGATGTCAGCTCCAGCGTGATATCATTTGGGCGGTTCACCGCGGCGCTTACAGTAAGACCCCGGACCGACACCTTTTCATTACCCAGGATTTTCCGCGGGGCGATGACCTTGCCATCGTAAATCACTGTAATGCTCGGCGATCCCGGGGCTGCCTTGCGGCCTGCTCCCGCGATCGGAGCGCGGCCTGTCGTTTTTTCTCGTACCTGCGCGCTATGTGTTCCGGCCATTAGAAACTCCTCGGTCTAATTGACGGACAATATAGACAACTATGACAACTAGGACAATAGTGAAATTTTCCCCAGACCTTGCCGAGCGGGTTGCGCGCGAAACCGATGTATTTCTGATTGCGACCTCAATTTACCGCCTGCATCGTTCAGAATACATGACAAGCCATGCGTTCTTGGAATCACCGGGATTCCTGATCGACTCGGCTGCCCCATACCCAAGCTGGTACAGTCCCGGTTCCAAACCTAGTACCTCGTCACAGTGATTTTGACTCTTTGGCGGCGTGCGGATAGGCGCGGGCGAGTTTCACTCGCGCGCGTTCGGTGTTGAACATCCACTTGATGCGCGCGCCACTGTCATTGCGCTGCTTTTCCCATGCCTTTATTTCTTTAACGAGACGTTTGCGCTCGCCGATCCGGCGATCCAGGCATTGGCTGCGTAGCACGCCGATTTCGATTTCCACCATATTCAGCCAGCTTGCGTGCTTGGGCGTGTAATGGAACTCCAGCCGCTGGAGTACCCGGTGCGCCTCGTGTGCCGGAAAGGTTTCGTAGAGCGCGCCCGCCGTTTGGGTCGACAAATTGTCCAGCACAACGCGAACGAGATCGGCGTCGGGGTAGTGGATATCGACCAGATCGCGCATGCAGTGCGCGAAGTCGGCGGCGGAGCGTTGCTCGGTGACCTTTCACATGACGCCAAGATTTGTGGGCGTCCAGAAACACAAACAAGTTCGCCGTGCCATTGCGCCGGTACTCGTAATCGTACCTTGCCGGCTGCCCGGGTGCGGCCGCAATCGGCTCACGCACCTCGCCGATCAACTGCGTCGGGCTCTCATCGAAACACACGACGGGAAATTTCGGATCGGGTGCTTCCGCATACAGATCGAGCACGTCCTCCATGCGGGCGACATAGGCGCCATCCACTTTCGGGATGCCCTCCGTGCCAATGACGATGAGACACGCCCTGATGACAATGATCGCTTATGCCTTCCTCCAATCCCGCCGCCTTAAAGCAGCGGGACGGAAAAAAACAGAATCGACGGACCACCGCCGCAACCGACCATGCCGGCAATCAGAAACGCGATCCTCAATCTCGTCGCACAGCTCCCACTTCGACGCTGCCCCCACTGTGACATGCCCCTGACAAGAAACGCCCATGAAAATATGCCAAAGTAGTGCTAGACAGGGAGCCGGATATGGATCGCGCGACGGATCAAGACTTTGGCCATGCGACAATACGGCTACAAAGGGTCCGGCCAGAGAAAAATGAACGGCGCTTCTACGCCTTAGTCATAACACCCGATTTGTTTGGCAAGGCAATTCTCGTGCGAAATTGGGGGCGCATTGGGACCGGCGGCCGCCTACGACGGGAGGTGTGCGCTGATCTTAGCGTCGCGAGAGCCCCCCTAAATGACCTGACGCGCCGCAAGCGCGGGCGCGGGTACACCGAGTTATGAAGGCTATGCCCACATCCTATAACGAAAGATCTTTGCCCCTCGTGAGCATAGAAAAACGGTAGCCCGGTGCCAGATTGGCGATCAACGGCAGACTTCAGCGACTTAGCACTACTTTGGCATATTTTATTGACACCTGTTATTTTTGGGATTCCCGAATCGGCTTTTGACTGATTCATGGGAGGTCGGCATTTACGAGGCTGACCATGACGCGCCCCAGATTGGATTGGACCGACGAGCTTGAGCGGTGGCTTGCACCGTTCTTGGATGCGCTTGGGAATAGCACGCGCCGGCGGATGTGCCCTGCCTACGTGGCCGGACTGATCGGCCCTGGCGATCGCAAGAGCGTTCAGCCGATGGCAGCCCGCGATAACGGCGTGAATTATGATCAGCTTCACCATTTCATCGGCAGCAGCGTCTGGGATGCCGCCCCGCTGGAAGCCGCTCTGCTGGTTGAGGCCGACAAGCTGGTTGGCGGCGAGGATGCCTGGTTGATCATCGATGACACCGCATTGCCGAAGAAGGGGCACAACTCGGTTGGCGTTGCACCGCAATACGCCACCGCACTTGGCAAAACCGCCAACTGTCAGTCGCTGGTTTCGGTGACGCTCGCTTCCCGCGAGGTGCCGGTAATGGTCGGCCTTCGGCTATTCCTGCCGGAGAGCTGGACGGACGATCCCAAACGCATGGCGCGGGCGCGTGTGCCGGAGGATCGACAGGCCGCGCGAACAAAACCGGAAATTGCGATTGAGGAGATCGACCGGGTCATCGCTTCCGGCACGCGTTTCGGCTGTGTGCTTGCCGATTCAGGGTACGGATCAAGCGGGGCTTTCCGCCAGGCATTGAGCGCGCGTGGCCTGCGATGGGCGGTGGGTATGTCACGGCGCCAGAACGTCTATCCGGCCGATATTGCCCTGACTTTCCCCGGTGCGAAAACCGGGAAACGCCGCAAATACCACGTCCCTGACCGGCCTGCGATCTCCGCGGAGCTAATGCTGACCGGGAAAAATGGAAAAGGATCACCTGGCGTCAGGGCACGAAAGGCGGCTTAACATGCCACTTCGCCGCCTGCCGCGTTCGGGTGGCTGACGGCCATAAGCATCGGATGCTTGATGATCGTGTACAGTGCATGCCTGGCGATGAGGTGTGGCTCGTTGGCGAGCGACGCTCGACCGGCGAGAAAAAATATTACGTCTCGAACCTGCCGGCCGATACCCCCATCAAGACGCTGGCCGCCGCGATCAAAGCCAGATGGGTCTGCGAACAGGCACACCAGCAACTCAAAGAGGAACTCGGACTCGATCACTTTGAAGGCCGATCCTGGACCGGGCTACATCGACACGCCCTGATGACAATGATCGCCTACGCCTTTCTGCAATCCCGCCGCCTCAAAGCAGCGGGACGGAAAAAAAAGAATCGACGGACCACCGCCGCAACCGACCATGCCGGCAATCAGAAACGCGATCCTCAATCTCTTCGCACAGCCCCCGCCTCGCCGCTGTCCGCACTGTGACACGCCCCTGACAAAAAACGCCCATGAAAATATGCCAAAGTAGTGCTAGTGAGTCAAGCGGGTGGAAGCACCGATCTTTGTGCCGGCCTTTCTGGTAGCGAATAAATTGACAGGTATCGGCTACTTCGCCAGTTGTCGCCTCATCCGGCGGCGGCACCTTTCAATTCGGTCTCGCAACCGGCTGATAATCGCGTATCAAGTTGTTTTAAGCGTGGTCATGCCGACGAAGGTCGTTCCAGGCACACAGCAAAAAGGGCGGCACCGATGTGCCGCCAAGTTTGGGGAGGAAACGTCGAGAAAGCAACATAGCAAGCTATTGCTAAGGAGTTTACTAGCGCCCGTCCGCGTGCCGGGGAAGCATCGGAATATACGCATGCGATGGAAGAAACAATCAATGTTGAAATAGGTAAGGCAGCGGAGATGCCCAGTATCCGATGATGTATGGCCGGCGCCCGTCTACAATGTAGACGGCGATACGAATATCTGAAGAGTTTCGAATTCGCGGAGAAAGATTGAATATTGAAAGGTATTGCCCAATTCATTTTTGTTGGTGTCCACATCGCCTCGACTGTGGTCGCAGCATTGTTCATTCGGGATGGTGCTGGAAGGCTTCAGGATTTCATAGTTTTTTCAGATGCGGAAATGATCTGCGGCAGACTGGATCATGCCACGTCGCGGGAGACCGCATACAAACTACACGGGAGTTCGGTCAGGACCATAGAAACCTCTACCTTGCCGAACCAATACGTCCATCATGCGTTGCCGACGGGCACCGTCGACCGGCCAAATTTAGCCTCTGTAAGTCAAACTCGACACTGCCGCGCTTATGTGCCTAGGCCGGTTTCAACCGAAAAAATCGCATATTTACGGGCTGGGATGAAATCCGGCCTACAAGCGGCGGCGGAACGCGGAATACCGGTTTCGATCGGAGTGCACGGACCGCTAACAAATTCGCAACGAAATGGTGATTCACTTCCTCGATTTGCTAACCAACAGCGACTAATGATTGCACGAGTCTCTCCGCCGGGAGGGTTTATTTGAAAGCCGAACTGTGCCGCTGCGAGCGTACGATCACGTAACTGATGTCACAGCTTTTAGGTGACGGATCATCATTTTTGCCGCACATTGCTTTTTGCCTGAGGCGCATTCTCAAGCCCTAGGCGACTGACACTTCAACGGACGAATTTAGGAGTTTGAAATGAGCCTGCAAGCACATCTCGACGTTCTTAAGGCACGACACACGCATCTGGATTTACGGATTAACGATGAGGGAAGCAGGCCTCAACCTGATTGCACGCAGCTTTACAAGATGAAGAGTGAGAAGCTTCGCCTCAAAGAGGAAATGGAACGCTTGAGTAGTCTAAACTAAAACCGCAGTTCCAAAATTAGAACTGCAATTTCGTCCAGTCGCGGTGGGGCGCGGCTCAACCCGACTGCCCTCGCGCAGATCTAAACGCCCTGGCAACCCATCAGGCTCGTATCTTGGACGTTTAATGTCTTGGACGTTTAACGTCATTGTTAGCGTCAATTTGGCTCCGGGTATTCGGAACGGAATCATACCGTGTATCGCGGTCTCCCTCATATAAAGATACTTTCGCGCATCGCCTAATGATTTGCTATTTTGCTAAGCGACTCAATCAAATCCAAGTTAGCGAAGAGCGGTAGCCGAATGAATCAGGCGGCCAATGACGCCGGCAGTTTCATCGAATTGACGCATCTGAATCGCTGCCAAAAACAAAAGAGGAGTGCGGGAGGCCGAGAAGATCGATGCTGCCGGCCGCCCGGTCGAAACTGAAATTTTGCCACAGTTCGGCTTGTTTCATCAGCACGGTGTCAACCAACCTGTCCTAACCAAGGCAATCGAACTCCTTCATTTGTTACAACGCCAGTCGATAACAATAGACTGGGCTATTGCGCATGCGGGTGCGATGGCATTTTCGACGGCATCTGACAGGCGTTCCCCCCACTCGATCGTCTGCGGCTGGATGGCGAGCACCGCCAGATTACGAAGCATAAGGCTTTCCAGCCTCACCACGCAAAGGAGAGCCGCCAGACCCGCTTCATGAGCGCTAGTTCTGTCGCCGCTTGCCACGCGGTCGCTCAACAACCTGCCGTCCAGAAGCCGAATGGTTCCGGCTGGTTCTGCAATATCCGCTGCATCTATGATCAGCACATCGCTAGTGCCGCTCAAAAAGCCGGTAAGATGGAATCCAAGCGTGCCACCCTCAACTGCGCGCACCCAGGGTGGAGTGGCTGCATCCGAAGTCAAGCGACGCACAACATGTACTCCGACGCCATCATCGGCAAGCAAGGTGTTGCCCAGCCCCAGAACCAAAACGTTGTCGGCTCGCGATGCGCTCATGTCGATATCTAGTCTCGGCGCCGAATGATTGGCGAGGCTCGGAATCTACTCAATTCAGACTGGACCTAAGAATTCTTCTAACAGACCATAAGCAAATAATCTTCCCCCATCTCCTCCCAGATCCCGCGAGGTGCCGTACGCCTATGCACGCCTAAGCGGCCGGGTTCGGATTGCCCGACGATCGCGGTGGGTGCCGCCCCCAAATGCCGCAAGACGGCGCGAAAAGCTCCGCTAAAATGGGCGCAACCGCCTCTGCTACCCGGCCGCACTGCAGGCTACCATGCCAACCAGATGCCTGTCGATTTCATCACCACAGGCAAGCATGGGCAAAAACATCCAATCTGATCTCAGCTTTCCCATTATTATCGAAATTCGCAATAATCTGGCAAAGTCTCTTCCCGTATAGGCCGCAAAATTTATATATTCGTTAGCTTTGATCAAACCGCTTAACACCTGAGATGCCCAGAGGACAAATTGAGCGGAAACTAAGACAGATTTCTTGATCTGGATCAGGGACTCCGAGACTGAGTTATGGAAAACAGTCGCGTTGGACGTCTCTGCATGCGGATGAGCCCGCGTTTGTCCAGTCTTCCAAGGAGCGAGGTAGAAATGGAGGGATCAGACCCGCGCAGTTGGATGTGGACGGAAGCGCTCGACCTGGTCGCGCGCGCTGAGCGCATGCATCGCCACATGTTCAGGCCGCAATCATCCCGTGGCCTACGAATCTCCTGTTGGGAGCCACCTGTGGATATGTTTGAAACGGAGCACGAAGTTATTGTGATGACAACCCTTCCAGGTGTTGACCCGGCGACGATCACAACAAGCATCGACAACGGTATCCTCGAAATCTTTGGTCGCCGGTCTCTGCCACCCGAGTTGCATTCAGCGACGATCCACCGACTTGAATTGCCTCAAGGCCTTTTTGAGCGCCGCTTACGCGTACCGCCAGGGGCCTATCGAGAGATTCGAGGCGTTTCTATGAATGGATGCCTCGTAGTGACATTACGAAAGCAGAAGATGTCCGGCGAAATTGGATGATCCAAAGAGTGAATTTGCTCCGCAGCCCCGACGAGGGCAGCGCGGCACTTCCTGCGGCATTGCGGCTGGATTCCGACACTTTGCTGATCGTGCCGGTCCGCAACTTGGTTCTGTTCCCTGGAGTGGTGCTTCCAGTGACCGTTGGCCGCCAACGTTCTGTGGCAGCTGCACAGGAAGCGGTGCGCCGAAGCAAGCAAGTCGGCTTCCTGTTGCAACGGGATCCCATAGCAACCGACCCGACCGGCATCGAATTGCACCGGACAGGCACGATCGCTAATATTTTACGATACATCACCTCGCCTGATGGCTCGCATCACATCATCGCGCAGGGAGAGCAGCGTTTCCGTGTCCGAGAGTTTTTGAGCGAATCTCCGTTTATCAGCGCCCGAATTGATCGGATTGAAGAACCACAATCGAGTACGCCAGAAATCGAGGCACGCTTCCACCATCTCAAGACGCAGGCCATCGAAGCCCTTCAACTGTTACCGCAGGCGCCAGCCGATCTTCTCGCCACTGTTGAGGATAGTAGCACCGCCAGTGCTCTGGCAGATCTGGTGGCGGCCTATATGGAGATCAGTCCGGACGAAAAGCAGGACATTCTCGAAACGATCGACCTATCAACTCGAATCGACAAGTTGTCACGATTGCTGTCTCATCGCATTGAAGTTTTACGTCTGTCGCAGGAGATCCGTCAGCAGACCAAAACGGCGTTAGACGAGCGGCAAAGGGAAATTCTGCTGCGTGAGCAGCTCGCCGCCATCCAGCGTCAGCTTGGCGAAGGTGACGCAAGTAAGGTGCAGGAAATCTCTGACTTAAACGACGCTGTGGCGAGTTCAGGCATGCCGCCCGACGTTGAGGCAACAGCCCGCAAGGAAATCCGCCGCCTGGAACGTATGCCCGAAGCCGCTGCCGAATACGGTATGACCCGCAATTATCTTGATTGGCTGACCGAACTACCCTGGGCGCCTCCTGAGGAAACACCGATTGACATCGCTGAGGCGCGTCGAATCCTGGATTCGGATCATTTTGGACTGGATAAAATAAAGCGACGGATCATCGAATTTTTGGCAGTTCGTAAGCTCGCTCCGAATGGTAAGGCTCCTATCTTATGCTTTGTCGGTCCGCCTGGTGTAGGAAAGACATCTCTGGGCCAGTCTATCGCGCGCGCTATGAATCGTAAGTTCGTGCGCGTTAGCCTTGGGGGCGTTCACGATGAAGCCGAAATCCGTGGCCATCGCCGCACGTATATCGGCGCACTCCCCGGAAATATCATTCAAAGCATTCGAAAGGCTGGGACGCGCAATTGCGTAATGATGCTCGACGAGATCGACAAGCTTAGCTCCGGCGTTCAAGGTGCCCCGTCATCGGCGCTGCTTGAAGTGCTCGATCCTGAGCAGAACGGAACGTTTCGGGACAATTATCTGGGCGTTCCGTTCGATCTCTCCCATGTTGTGTTTATCGCGACAGCAAACATGCTGGATGGGGTCCCAGGTCCGCTGCGCGACCGGATGGAAATCATCAGCTTGGCCGGTTATACGGAAAGCGAAAAGCTTGAGATTGCCAGGCGTTACCTGGTGGCGCGGCAGCTAGCCGCTAATGGGCTTAGCGTAACGCAGTTAACCCTGAATGATGGTGTGCTGCGCGCGATCATCCATGGTTACACAAGAGAGGCGGGCGTCCGGACCCTTGAACGGGAAATAGGCCGTCTGTTTCGCCATGAAGCCTCGCGAATCGCATATGGTAGCGCAACAACGGTTACGATTAGCGTAAGCGACCTTGACGCTATTCTGGGCCAGCCCCGCTTTGAGAGTGAAGTTGCGATGCGCACCAGCGTACCGGGTGTGGCAACGGGGTTAGCATGGACGCCCGTAGGCGGCGATATTCTCTTCATTGAGGCAACGCGCTTTGCCGGCAAAGGTGCACTCATTCTCACTGGACAGTTGGGCGATGTAATGAAGGAAAGCGCGCAGGCGGCCCTTAGCTTGGTAAAGAACCAGGCTGTTGTCCTTGGAATAGACCCGGAGGTTTTTGCGCGGACCGATATTCATGTCCATGTTCCCGCAGGTGCCACGCCCAAGGATGGCCCAAGTGCCGGGGTTGCCATGTTCATGGCCCTGACCTCGCTGCTGACAGGCCGTACTGTGCGCAACGACACCGCCATGACAGGCGAAATCAGCCTTCGTGGCCTAGTGATGCCCGTCGGAGGGATCAAGGAAAAGCTTGTAGCCGCTGCCGCTGCCGGCATCACAAGGGTCATGCTGCCAGCCCGGAACCGTCGGGACTGGGAAGATATCCCCGAAGAGGTACGCAAAATGCTCGAATTTATTTGGCTGGAGCGGGCCGAGGATGCGGTTGCGGCGGGACTCGAAGCGGCAGTCTGAGCTAAGGAGGATATCGGCATGACAGCCTTTTGCTTATCTGTCCCACCAGGGCCTTCCGGACTGGCGAACTCCATACATTCCATCATTTTTTTCCTTTCGCATCTGGCGGTTTCGGGCCGGATCAAGTTCGACTGTTTCATTTCAGTATAAAGATACTGAGAGTTGGATTCTGCCGCCGTCCCGCGCATTGAGGTTGAAAAAGTGTATTTTCGTTGCGTTCGCCAGTTCGTTTCTTTGACTTTCTCATCATTAAGCATTTTTTAATGTGAAACGGTGCAATGATATTCGAATGAGTATTGAGTATCCCATTTCAGCCATGATCGGGCTCGATGCCGGACAGCAGGTGTCGGATACTTCGGAGACAGCGCGCGAGTGGCTGAACGCTGAAGAACGGGTCGCGTTGCGTGCCCTTCGTGCGCGTTGCGCAAGGCGCGAGATTACCGAACGCCGACGTACCGCCAAGCGGCTGTGCAGCGCCTTTTCGCACAATTCGCTCTCGCTCCTTTATCAGCCGCAGTTTCACCTGAAATCCAGGCTTATGCTGGGTGCGGAAGCGATGCTGCGGCTACCGCACCATCGCCGCGGCTTGGTGTTGACGCAATACTTCATCCCGAACACCGAGCCGAGCGACATGGCGGATGAAATCGGCGCCTGGGTACTGCAGCGCGCCTGCCAGGAGGCTATGCAGTGGCCTGACCGGCTTTCCGTTGCCATCATCCTGTCGCCCCGCCAATTGCAGAGCGGCCGCCTCATCAAAACAGTCATCAAGATTCTGGCACAGACGGGGATGAACGCGACGCGCATCCAGATCCAAGTGAGCGAAGCAACGCTGATCGACCCGAACGAGGATACTCTGTTCAACCTAAATGCTCTGCGCGGGCTTGGCATGCGCCTTACGTTGAACCATTTTGGCGCCAACTATGCGAGGCTTGCGAAGCTGAATAAACTGCCGCTCAGCAGGCTGAAACTCGACCGCTCGATGATCCAGACAGCTGCCGAGGAAGCGGGCGATGCCGTCCTAGTCCGGGCCGTGATCGAGGCCGGGCACGCGATGGGCTGCACGATAATCGTTGACGGTGTGGAAACCGAAGAGGAATGCCAGTTGCTTGAAGAACTCGGCTGCGAGGAGGCGCAGGGCCCGTATTTCGGCCAGCCGATCCCCGCAGTAGACTTGTTGTCCAAGCTAACTCCCCGCCAGTATTACAGCCGTGATTTACATTTGATTTGAGTTTTCTGTGCGGCGCATTGCGTTTCGGCCTTTTGCCCAGCAATCTTTGATAAGGAGTGCAGGAAATGCAACTACCGGTATTAATACTGGTGCAGCCTGCAATCAAAAATCGACAACCTCTCAATTTGCGTTTAAGAAAAACTCACGTGCCGACCGGGCAATGAATCGGACAATTGAATTATGTCAGACAACGATCCTACGCCGGCGATGCCGGCAGGGATGCAACAACGCGCCCCTATTTTAAGCGCCGATACCGGGAATTTTTGTATCGCCGGTATCGGCGCCTCCTCGGGCGGTCTGGATGCTTGCAAGAAATTCGTCTCGGCACTTCCCGCCAACGCCAAGACAGCTTTCATCCTGGTCCAGCACCTCGACCCCACGCATGAGAGCATGATGGTCGAACTCCTCGCCGGCGTGACCCAGATGAATGTCCTTCAGGCCGCGGATGGCATGCTCATCGAACCGAATAATATCTACGTCATTCCGCCTGGCACGTATCTGTCCGCCAATAATGGCGCCTTGACGCTATCGGCTCCGGTCGCCCGCCACGGCGCGCGTCTGCCGTTTGATTTTTTGCTGCAATCGCTTGCCATATCCTATGGTCCGCGCGCCATTGGCATTATTCTCTCCGGTACTGGCGCCGATGGCAGCCTCGGCCTTCCCGCCATCAAGGCTGCTGGCGGCCTGGTCATCGCGCAGGACCCGCAGGAGGCGGCCTATCCCGGCATGCCTGCAAGCGCGATCGACACCCAGGCCGTTGATCTCATCCTCCCGGCGGATGAGATGGCGGAGGCGATCCTCGCCTACGCCCAGAAAATCGGCACGACTCCAGCACATGGCGATTTGCAGAAGGTCATCGTCCTGCTGCGCGAGCAGACCCCGCATGACTTTACACTTTACAAGCCCGGCACTCTGGAACGCCGCATTGCCCGCCGCATGGCGCTGGCCGGCATGGGTGCCAGCGAAATGAACCGTTATCTGGAATTGCTGCGGGCCGACGGCAAGGAGCGTGAAATGCTCACCGAAGACCTGCTTATCAACGTTACCAGCTTCTTCCGGGACCCAAAAATCTTCGAGACCCTCGCCGATTCCGTCGTCCCGGAAATCATCGCCGCCGCATCAGCCACGCATCGTCCGATCCGGCTCTGGGTCGCCGGCTGCAGCACGGGCGAGGAAACCTACTCGCTGACCATGCTGTTCATGGAACAGATGCGCCTGACCAACAGCCATGTAAAACTCCAGGTCTTCGCATCGGATGTCGACGCGCAGGCGGTCGCCACGGCCAGGAACGGTTTCTACCTTGCGGCAATTGAGCATGATGTCTCCGCGGCCAGGCTGGAGCGGTTTTTCGTCAAGGAAGATCACGGCTATCGGGTCAGCGCGGATTTGCGCGCCGCTGTGGTATTCACCGTGCAGGACGTCCTGGCCGACCCGCCCTTCTCGAAGCTGGACATGGTCTCCTGCCGCAACCTGCTCATCTATCTGCGATCGGAGGCGCAGAACAAGATAATTTCGGTCTTCAATTTCGCACTGCGCGAATCCGGCATTCTGCTTCTCGGCAGCGCCGAATCGGTGACACCGGGCGACGCCAGATTCGCGATTGTTTCAAAGCCCGCCAGGCTCTACCGCAAGATCCCGCATAGCGGCCCCGTGGATTTCCGCATCCTCTCACCGGACATCGAACCTGCCCTCGTGCTTGCGCGCTTAACCGCCGGGCGCCCGCAATCGCGCCACCTCGCGCTGGCCGAGCTTTGCAAGCGGATGATGCTGGAACGTTTCGCCCCTGCTTGCGTGCTCATCAACCGCAAATTCGAATGCCTGTATTCCTCCGGCCCCACCGAGCGGTATTTGCAGGTCGCCCCCGGCTACCCGACGCACGACATTCTCTCCATGACCCGGCCTGGTATACGCGTGCGCCTGAAGGCCGCGATCATCGAAGCCGTGGATACCAATAGCCGCATCACCCTGCCCGGCGGCCGCACCCAGCAGGACGGCGAGGCCACCCCCTTCACCTTCGACATTCAGCCCGTCAAAAGCGAGAACGAACAATTACTTCTCATCTGCTTCATCGATGCAACCGTCCAGCCCAGCCGCCCCGCATCCCGCGGCCCCAAGCGTAACGCCAGCCAGTTTGGAGAGCTGGAACGCGAGCTGGAAGCCACCCGCGCCGAATTGCAGCAAGCCATACGCAGCTTGGAGATTTCCGGCGAAGAGCAGAACGCGATCAACGAGGAAGCGCTTTCGGTCAATGAGGAATTCCAGTCCACCAACGAGGAGCTGCTAACCTCCAAGGAAGAGCTGCAATCCCTCAACGAGGAACTTACCGCGCTGAACAGCCAGTTGCAGGAAAGCCTGGAGCGCCAGCGCACCACCGCCAATGATTTGCAGAATATTCTCTACAGCACCGATGTCGCCACCTTGTTCCTGGACTCCAACCTGAAAATCCGTTTCTTCACCCCGGCCACCACAGCCGTATTCACGCTCATCCCCACCGATATCGGCCGCCCGCTGACCGACCTTCACGCCCGCTCCGCGGACAACACCTTGTCCGAAGACGCGATGACGGTCTTGCAGACATGCGAGCCAGTTGAACGCGAGATCGAAACCGAAAATAGCACCTGGTTCAACCGCCGCATCATGCCCTACCGGACGGAGGGCAACGGCGCCGAGGGTGTGGTCATCACCTTCACGGACATCACCCAGCGCAAGCAAACCGCCAAGGCGCTGGAGGAAGCCACGCGCGAGGCCGAGCGCGCCAATGTTGCAAAATCCCGCTTCCTCGCCGCCGCCAGCCACGACCTTCGCCAGCCGCTGCAAACCCTCTCTCTGCTGAAAGGCCTGCTCGAAAAAACCGTCGCCGATGCCGGCGCCCGCAAGCTGCTGGCCCGGCTGGATGAAACCACGGGCGCGATGTCCGGCATGTTGAACACGCTTTTGGACATCAACCAGATCGATGCCGGCGTGGTGCAGCCCGCCATTTCGGAATTCCCGATCAACGCCATCCTCAATCGCCTGCGTGATGAATTCACCTACCACGCGGAAGCGCAGGGGCTCGGCTTTCGTGTTATGCCGTGCCGGCTGGTTGTGCGCAGTGACCAGCATCTGCTGGAACAGATGCTCCGCAATCTGGTCTCCAACGCCCTGAAATACACCAAAAGCGGCCGCATTCTGCTTGGCTGCCGGCGCCGCGGCGCAAACATCACCGTCGAAGTCTGGGATACCGGCATCGGCATCCCGCAGCAGGAATTGCAGTCGATTTTCGATGAATACCACCAGATCGACAATGCGGGCCGGGACCGCAACCGTGGTCTTGGCCTTGGTCTGTCCATCGTCCAGCGGCTCGGCGGCCTGCTCGGCCACTACATCCAGGTGCGTTCCAATGCCGGCAAAGGCTCCGTCTTCGCTGTCGAAGTCGCAATCATCCCCGGCGCCGTGGAGCCGGAAATTGCCGCAGCACCGCCAGCGCCGCAGCCGGCCATCACCGCACCCCGCCGTGGCTCGATTCTCATCATCGAGGACGACCCGGATATTCGCGACCTGCTGACGAAATTTCTGCAGGAAGAAGGCTACCACCCCGCCGCCGCCGCCGGCGGCACCGAAGCGTTCGAGATGGTGATCTCCGGCCGTGTCCAGCCGGACCTGATCGTGGCGGACTACAACCTGCCGGACGGTCTGAACGGTCTGCAGGTGAGCGCCAAG
>Ga0302140_10002815_pt1 | contig 22506 bp, 21 predicted proteins | sample I_Bog_E1_1_FD_202095 | JGI IMG/M metagenome (GOLD analysis project Ga0302140, IMG submission 202095) | Peat permafrost microbial communities from Stordalen Mire near Abisko, Sweden - I_Bog_E1_1 | ecosystem: Environmental > Terrestrial > Soil > Wetlands > Peat | place: Sweden: Abisko, Stordalen... | reverse complement strand
ACCATAAGAAAACGATCCTTGATATCTCGCGAACTTGGTAGTGATATCATAGTGTCTTAGAACTGGAAATCTTCCCAGTGGGGTGTGCATGAGGTTGGACGGATACCTGCAGCGGGCGATCCTGCCGAGAGGGTGGGTTGTCTCAAAACGGCAGTACATGATCCGTTGAACACGAATCGAAAGGTGAAGGGTATGAAATGGGCAGGACTTACAGGATTGCAAACTTGCGTGGCTTTGCCATCATGATCGGCCACAGAGCAAAACAGATGACGAAGCAGGCGAGCGCGCCAAGATTGCAGCCGCTGAATATCAATATTCGATCCCATCTGCTCACTTTTGTGGCATTTTGTCAGCCTCTCGGTGCTTCTTCAGTGTAATACGAACAAATTTCAGCCACGGTTGCTGCATGTCCCACATGGTCCGTGAGGTTGGCTGACGCAGGGGCAGTGGAACGTGGAGGAATGTGGAAAAGCTGACTCACAAGCAAACCATCCTTCCTCTTCCTCCCGTCGAGTTCGAGCAGGGAGTGGTGCTCCAGCACCCTCAGTCGTTGGAAGGCGAACATAGCCACCATCTCCAAAGGGGTTCAGTGATTTGATGGACGATAACAGCCCGGTCTGCTGAGCGGTGTTGACGGGGACGTCCGGATCACGGCGTGACCACCCCAGGGAGTTCATGGAGTCTCTGAAAGAGGACGAGGCCATAATCGTTTCAGATTACCGGTAGTTGGAGGGAGAAGGTTGCTCCAGCGCCGGCCTAGCCAGCCTTGATGGCGATGGGGGGAACAGATAGCCGGTATGTGGGGAGATGGGTCTGTGTAAAGGTCTGGCAAAGCGCTGGACCCGCGGATGAGCAAGCTAATGTACGGCTGTACTGCAGAATGAGCTGCAAGTATGTTGTGCGTTGATCGACCTGGTGGAAAGAAGACGACTGGTCTCGATGGGCGACGAGCGGAAGGGTGTCCAATGACCAGAAAGGGTGACCGGGATCACAACTGGGAGGTCTGGATTTGACCGTATGGATTGGCTCGTGATCAAGACGACCCTGGATGTCGAGGTTCAGTTGCTGAAGGGGGAGGGGGGTGTGATTGCAGGCGGCGATTCTATTGGGCGCGACGGACGCTATCGGCAGCGCTGGGAGCAGAGCAGTGGGCAGGAGTCGAGATATGTACGAAGGTTGGGAGGGGAGCAGACCAGAGCCAGAGGCAGGTTTGGGACGAGGTGTATTTGAAGAGGGTGTGTGGCAGTTTGCAGTTTGCGCGCAGGCAGAGAACACACGACGTTGGAAAGATCTCGGGACGCGCATGTGGGCCGAGCTTGGTCTCACTCAAGGCAGTCTAGCGCGCTTCCACACCTCCACGCTTCCGCGCAGCGCGAATCACCGACGCCTGTGCCCGCCGACGTCCATCCATCCTGGACGATCTGCGAACGCCACAGCAGTGACTGGCGAGGGAGGCGGCAGGCTGCCAAACGGTACGGCGCGACTACCGGTGGCAGAGCCGTGCCATTGCCGGCGCCGCAAGTCCCTGTGCCCACTGCCCACTGCCCATGCCCAGCACAAGTCCCATCGCCAGAACATCGACTTCTCGATGTCCTGTCCGGGCTTGGGTGAGACATCCACCCTGCCTGCTGACGGGCGATACAGATAGGCAGTCAACGTTCCGAGGGGACAGAGCAGAGCAGAGCAGAGCACATCTCACACCCGGATTCCGTCCTCGCCCAGCGCTGCCCTGCACGAATCAGGCGCAACAGTGTGGCTCCTTCTCGAGCTTGCCTTCTGAATCCATATCAGCCATCCCCCCCTCTACCTCCCAGCTTTTCCGCGTCGACACCCAGGCCTGGCGAGGTGAGACCTCATGGCCTGGTCGCGCTACGAAAGGAGAGAGACCTAGGTCAACGGCAGCAATCAGGAGGCGTGTGGCTGACTCCGACCCCGTCGGTGCAGGACTGCGATCGTGGGACATAAAAGCCGATCCTCGCACATCTTGTAGTCTTGTAGATTCCCCCAATCACCCAGAATCCCATCGCGTCCGCTGTTGCACCGGAGAGCTGCTGCCGTGTCCCCACATCTCCAGACAGAGCCTCATCACGTTACTGGCTAGTCCCTATCGCTCTATACTCCCTGGCACGCTCATACGACCTCGACCTTCCTATTCTTTGCCTGCTATAGTGCCTCTCCGAATCGAGAGAAGCCGGCGTGGTTGCACAACTCCCCCTCACCAGCACCCCGGCCGTGCACAGCCATCTGTCGTATCGACAGCGACACCGCGTTGCCGGTATCTTGCATCCCTCCCATCTCGTTGCCCTCGGATTACACGAATATACAAGCGGCCCAAACTGGCAAGCCGGGAAGGACCCGTTCAAGGACGAGGAACGACCGCTGCCGTTGCACCCGCCGCCTGAATAGAGCCAGCTCGCTCGAGCATCGAGAATTCAGGATTTGCGGAGGCCGCGTCGAGCATCAACAAACGAGAGCGCGCAGCAGCTCACGATTTATTGATTACGGGAGAGGGCACTTTATTCCCCCAGCCCGGCCCCCGTGGTTCTCCGCTTTTGGGCGCTCGAGTTAATCAATCCGGGTCTCGAAATAACCCAGGCCAGGCGACTTTGCGAGCTGGGCCCTTCGAACCTCAGGTGTGAGGGTACTGAGGTCAGCGCAGTCATCCCTCTGCATCCTCGGATCAGCACGCCGCACGCAGCGCAGCACTGGCAGCGCGCACATATCGCAACAAAGACGAGAGCGAGATCCAGGCACGGCGCAGGAGTTGGTCTGATATTGGATCTCTGGCGTTGCTTGAGGTTGGATTGGACGATCGCGCCTCGCCTCCTCACAAGGCTGCTACTGGACTAAGCGAGGCCCTACGGTACTGATTCACAGTTCACACCGACACCGACACTGACATCCCAACTCGAGGAGCAGCAGCTTAAGTGAAGCGCAGCACCACAGCACCACAGCACCGCACCACCGCACCACACCGCAGAGCAATATTTGTGTCGACCCCAACACTCCTCCACTCCACGACCTCCCCTCGTCCCACCGCTGCGTCGCCCACTTCACTTCACTTCACTTCACTTCACTTCACTCCCCTCCCCTCCCCTCCCACGCCTGCTGGTCGTCGTGTTCGCCCTCTCGCCCCCATCGCCCATCCACCCCCCCATCCCCATCATCCCAATCACCCCCAATCAATCCAGACCCTCGCCCTGGCCCCTGCTAACGGTTCCACCTCCGAAAATCATCTTCTCTGCGCCGGGCCAGACAGAAAGCGAGCTACCCCAAACCACCAACAGCCAGCCTCGACACCTCACCTCCACTCCACCTCGCTCGACTCGACTAAAATTCCTTCCTTCTTCCATCACCGTCGCACAACACCAGGCCCCTCCGTCTCCTCTCCCTCCGCGAGACTCGCTGTCCGGCGATCCGCCCTCATCGTGTCACCGTCGGCCACTCCAAGCCGAGCGAAACCGCCTGCAATCCTCACCCACTCCCTCGACCGCCCTATCTGAGGCTGCCGCAACGCATCGTGGACTTTTCTACGCAGCGGCTGTTTAGCATCCTCGACTGCCCTCCGCATCTCCTAGCGCATACCTAGACAGGTAACTACCTCTCCTTCCGTAATTGTCGATTTTCATGTTGCCGATGATCCCGTCAGAGCTGTCACTTTCGCGCAGTAATTGACGCTCTGTTAGACCAGGACCCCTCTCGAAAATATCCGCTCGAAGCCCTCCCTGTGCGCCAGAGCAGACTTTGCGTGGTGGTATAACCCCCAGCTGCAAGATTCTCGCTGTCATTGTGGTCCCGCCTCGAGAGAGACTCAGTGCTTGCGCCTCTGATCGTTGCGACGACGTTGCCCGACGTAAGTGCGCACTTCCTTTCAATGCCGAGCCCAAGTCTGTCCAGACCTTGGTAGCGGTGAGGGCTGCAGACCTGCTCAATCAGCGTTGCCCGAAGCAGACTGAACGTTGAAATCGATTTCTTTTCAGAGCAGCACACCTTCAAACTCTTCTCTTCTCTGGTTGCTAATTTTCTTTGCTTGCTTTTTTTCTACCCTGCCTCACATTTTGGGATATCTAACAGAGGCTGATGTTTGTCACACACTCTAGGCACTACAATTACTCCTGCAGAGTACTCCCTTTTAGACAATCTTCTCTACCATCTACGCTGGCGACATAAACGTCCCTACGACTCCTGATCAGAGAACGAATATGGCTGGTACGGGAGCGTCCAGCCCATTCATCAAAGACGAACCCGAAGATCAGTTCTTCTCGTCCCATAACAACCAGCGATTCATGGGAGGCAGCCAGCAAGGTTTCAACATACCGCAGCAACACTTCAACCAGTTTGGCTCACACGGAGGAAGCATCAATCCCAGCGACCTTACAATGGGTACGAACGGCGTAGCGATTCCAAACGGTGGATACGGCTCGTCTTTTCAGAACAACTTTAATGCACAGGCTTCCAATCCCAGTGCAAGTTTCTCGAAAGGCATCTCGACGTTTGGCGATGACGAACTACTTGACAGCCTTGGAACCTCAAATCAACCGGGAATGCAGACCAATGGGCAAGAGTTTGGTATGGATTTCGATTTCCCACAAACTATGTATGGCGGCCAAAATGGGGCAGCGGCCTTATCGGTCGACCCAAATCATATAAATGGCTACTCGAACACTCCGGATGGCGATCCGATCCAGAGTCCATTTGTCCACAACTTCAACCATGCACAATTTCGACATATGCAGCCTCAGCACGCCTTCGGGAACTCCTTACATTCGCCGGGTTCCTACACCGGTTCACCCGTTCCTGGGTCAGACACACGGGACGCAAGCAATTACGCGAAACAACGGCCACGGTTGTCCCAAGTAATGCAAGGCAGGAAGAGCTCCAACACCAGAAGCCCGTTAACCCCAAAGACTCCCATTATGTCAACCCTTCACATTGGTTCTGCCGAGAATTCAAACTTTCCTACCGAACCTATCCGTACATCCCATACTCACCGACATCAGAAAACTTTGTCCGGTCAGTGGGACCATACTCCAAGCAGTCTCAACTCCTTTGGCGGCTCGGATTTCTCCCCAATCCAAGGCATACACCCCAATCCAGCAATCTCAGATATCCTCAAGGGTACTTCAATGCCAACTAAGCTGAACAATGGTCATCAAGCTGGTAGTGCTCCAGCACTGCAGTCTCAAGAAATGAAGAGGAGAAGACGACGCGAGTCTCACAACCTTGTTGAGCGTCGAAGACGAGACAACATCAACGAACGCATCCAAGAACTGAGTCATCTTGTTCCTATGCACCGGTTAGAAGATGAAAAGGTCCGCAAAGCACTACAGAATAACTCGCCGTTGTCACCTACCCTTGCGGGGCTCTCGGCCCCGCCCAGCGGCATGAGCCCTCCTCAAGCTACATCGGGTCTAGCTGGGCCGGGCGCCCGAAGAGCCACCGCTGGCAATATTACGACAGGTATCCCAATTGAGGAGAAAGATAAGGGGCCTAATAAAGGCGACATTCTCAATGGGGCCGTGAGCTGGACTCGCGACCTGATGTGGATGCTTCACCTCAAGCTTCAACAGCAAGAGGATCTTGCGAACATCATTGCCGAATTGGGTGGAACCTTCCCGTTTGAAGAGACCGAGGATGAGAAGCGGATGCATACCGAGCTGATGGACGCTATGGTAAAGAACGACGGAGCAAAATTCCATTATTCGCGGGCTCCCGGAAGCGGTCTGCGAGTTCCCAAGCACACCGATGTCAAGGGGGATGCTATTGGCAGCTCAGCTCAAGGAGGCCAGCTTGACACGTCGCTGAGCCCTGATAATCATAGCACCGGTGATGCAGGTCAGACCGGTATGGGCGGTCCAGGCCAGTATTGGAGCGGCCACAACAGTGGTGGCAGTGGTGCAGGCTCGATCAGCTTCAAAGAGGAAGACGAATACGGAATGGATCTTACTCAATAAATGCTCTCGTTTATTGTAGTCTTTCGCATTACAATGGGTTCCTTTTTCAAGGCACCCAACCGATAGGGTTCTTTTTCCTTCACAGATAGGGTTACGGGATGGGATTGTTCGGTACCTGGGCATACACGGTTTACTTGTCTTCTTTGCTCCTACTTTTCTCATATTATTTTAACTTTTGCTTGGCGTTCTTGCATTTGGAGGTAGTTTGGGAGCAGTCAATAGGAAGGGCTTGGCGTTGCTTGAGGGTGCTCGCAGAATACGAGTTCTAGCATGGGATGTTTGATGCTTTTGTGCACTGGCTACTTGTCGTTCGCTTTGGGGTTTGCAGCATTCATCACTCCATATGTCACCATTGCATCAGTGTTTATTGCGTTTTTGACTGGCACGATCGCCATGTTGTGATACCTTTGCATTGCTGTACCTTTGCTACCCGTTTCAGACAATGGATGGGGTTTTCTTTTTTCGAGCCCAGGCGTCTCCTCTGTCCGGTCTGCCTTACGCAGATTTGCTTCTTATGAAATATCACCTGAACATCCTCATAACTGCCTGAGACTCCATCGTGTGCTTGTCTGCCGGTATTGCAACCTTGCATTCCTCCAGTAAACATAGTTTTGGAGATCACATTCCACAATGCATCATGATTGGGAAATATTATCAACTCATCATCATCTATGGGTATCATCTACATACATAACACCAGAACACCTCATTCAGCTACCGCCAAACTCCCAAAACATGCAAGAAAGGTCATTCTTTTGTTATGAAATTACCAGTGCTTGCAGACTAGTAAATGCTCGTGATAGCTCATTAGAATACCCCAGGTCTCTTTGCGCTTGCGGTTTTCTTGCAGAGCAATCATCTCCAAAGCCTCACAACCATTGAAATACTTGGTGAACTTGGTCCAGCACTCCTTAGACTTGGGCTCGGTGAATCTCTTGCCAAGAGCAGCGATATAGAGTGACTCCTCATGGGAGACCTTGTGAGGGTCTTTTATGATGTATGGAGAGAGCTCCTTGAGATGCTCAGCGGAGTTGATTGAGGGATGCTCGGTAGCAGTAGGTTTCGGCATCTTAGCAAATTCAGCTGCTGCCTCGGCGGCTTCTTTTGCGAGCTTATCGGCAAGACGTTCAAGACGAGCATTCTCGGCAACTTGTTCGGTCGTGAGGGGGGCCGATGGATCAATGCTACTGTGTTTTTCCGCACTAGATTCGTCGGTCGACTCCGTTGACTCGCTCGAGCCGCTCGTCGATTTCGTACTCTTTTTCGACTTCTCGATCGCCTCTGACTTGAGCTGATACTGGACTTCGTAGATGATCTCAGGCCAAACAAGAATCCAGGCAAAGGTGCGGAGTTGTGTAACCCATCCACCACGAATAAGCCAAGCTATCATTTCAAGGTAGGTTGGACGATGGTCTTTGCTCGGTGCGAAGGTCTTGAACGGACGAGGAGCTGCCGATAGAGCTGCAAGAAAACTGGGAAGGGAGGGGGCGAGTGGGAATGCCTTCTTCCAAGCAACACTCGCAACTGGTAGCTGACGACTGTCACAATTCGGAGACACAATGTACATTTCACGTGCGTGAAGGGGCGGGATCGCGATTGCTCGGCGCCAGTAGATAAGATGTTGAGCGAGAACCAGAAGACTGCTGACGTCGACGGAATTGGTTTGTGCAACTTGCAGAAAAGAGAGAGTGGGTCTACACAGTCGAATGCATTCGATCAGTGGTTCCGAGAGGTCAGTATCATCGGCTTGAATCTCAGCGACGATCTTGCTTTCGTTGTCAAGTAGGAGAAGTGCAAAATGCTTATTGAGATGGGTAGGATCCTCGTTGCCTTCTTCATCGACGAGGGGGTTGGCGGTCGTTACAAGTAGACCTAGCATGGCTTTCTCAGTCGAAGTAGGGAGGCTCATGAGGAAATTCGGGACAGGGACTTGGAGTGACAGGTCCAGCGGGGGTGTGGTTGCCAAACGGATAGTAGCGATCTTGTTAGCAGAGATTGCAAGGTAAATATCTCGAATCGCACCCGCCAGGGTGGACTTAATCAAGATTTCATTCCACAGCCAACTCATAGGGCGTCCTATCTTGCAGTGAGTAAGAGCCGCTAACATAAATTGGAGAAACTTACTCTCTTCTTTTGCCTTTTCCTTCATAAGAAGCATCAATTCTGATTCCTTCCAGACATAATTTGCTGATGCTTGGGCATGCTTCAAGGCCTTGTTGAACTTCTTGATGACGTGTTCATAGATATCTTTGATCTTCTCCCTTGCTTGGTCCTTTCGAGGATTGAGGATGAAAACGACATTAAACATTGTCATTCCTCCGTGGTCATCGCTATCTTCAGATGCATCGCCACGCTTGGCGCCCAGTGTGACATCCTTCATCTCTTCTTCGATAGATTTCGTCTCGCCAGAGCCCGCACCGACTCCGGATACTTCGATCTTGGATTTCTTAGCTTTCTTTGACTTCTTCTTCTTCCAGAGCCCATCCTCTCGAATGTGTATGGGGTAGGTCACAAAGACAAGAGGATCTAGGGACATTTCGAACTTCTTCTTGTGATAAGCTCGTGATGGTGTCAGGATGCTTTCTAGATCGGTAGTATCAAAGTCGAAGAGATGTTCCCAAGGCACAACATGCTCGCCAGTTGGTTTGTCGTAGTGGTCGTCTCCGTCCAAGCTCAACTCTGCCACGTGATTCTTCTTGGGTTTATCCTCCTTCTCAGGCTGCTTGTGGCGGGGAAGGGAGTAACCACCATCTTCAAGATCCGACTCATCGCTGCCGGGTTCTTCCAGCGAGCTGTCTTCAGAATCACTCTCGTCCAGCTCCGTTCCGTAGAGTCGCTCCTCTTGCGAGGCTTCGGTTGATGGCCGGGGAGGGTAGTGGAATAGGAAGCGCGGGCCGTCTCTAGATCTGATGATCAGAGCCACCGCCACGAGACCGGAGCAGCGAATTGGAGGCGTTGTCGATGCCATGTTTTGAAGGACCTCATTCGGGTGAGCTAGCTTTGCCCTGGAAGGTGGTCTTTCGGTGTAATGTTACACGGAGGATTACTTGACTTTGGCTTTGCAGGCGCTATGATGCCAAAACGTCCGTGCGCCGTAGCGAGATCGACCCCTATTCTCGACAGAGCATTCCTGTTGGATCTGTGACGAGGTTTGCATGCGGTACAATAGTTGAAGGAAGCTGAAGATTGACGCCGAAGAATTTTTTCCTAAAATGCTCGCAGCTCAAAGTACTTTGGTGAAAGTTTTCTTCGAAGTTGCCAGCATTAACAACTTATGCGAAAAGCTTTCGACAAGACTGTTTATCACTCTGCACAGACGCCAACAAGACCCAGCGATGACAATTTCTATAAAGACGATAAATACATAGTACTTTTATGTGTATCTTTTTTACATAAGATTACATGGATAAAGAAAACGTTGACAATATGTTACTCCATATGGACGGTTAACCATGAAGACTACTTTTACCTATAAAATGGTCAGCTTTGCACAGCTGTTAGAATGCTCGACAGTGGGCTCAAAGTGCTTAATATTGGAGCATATTTGAGGCAGTTCTGTATCCTGGGGTATAAAGTCTTTGTTCAATAAGAAAATCTCCCAGCTCGGTAACAGCAGAGTGTCCAATGCACCAGAGTCCAGACTAAAATCTACAACTACCTCGTAGAGAAAGCTTTAGCAGTCATTCGCACTATTATAGGAGCTTGTCCCAACAATGTGCATACAACATCTTTTGCGTGATCTAGTAAAAGCGTACCTGCTAGTCTTTATCAATGGTCCACAGGTTCAGGGACAATTCACCTGTCCTGAGATTGGACACTTCAATGCTCCTTGTCCGAAAACTCTCCGGACAACGAACCTTTACGGAGGAAAAGCGGACTACTATATGCAAAGTCATATGGCGAGCTCTTACCTTTCATGGTATGCTCTTTGGCCCTTTATCAGTCTTCCTAGTGTATGGGTTAACTCGAGACAATCTTTCAGAGCTAATAGCAAATAATTGCTTTAGGACTATAAGCAATTAACAGGTGCTTGCTCTCTTTTTGCAACGTTCTATACATAGTATACAGAACTTTCTAAGCGTTGACGATTTCTTAGAGGTTTGAGCACATGAGAGTACCGATTCTATCAGATAGCGTATCTGTTTATTAGACTTTAATATTTTCTCCTTCTCGGTTTGCAAAGATATTCCTTTACCTAAAAGAGCAGTTTTGACAACAGATCTTGCAGAGCATAAAGTAGCCATATGTGAATTGACGGAGTGCACGGTAAGCAGTAAATGGGAACAAGAAACAGAAATATGTAAGTCTTGAGAGAAATTTCGATATTCGGGAGAAGTGCCATTAAAGGCAATCTTACGTTGTTGCCATGAATTATAGATGGCTCGCTTTCTGTTCAATATCCCAGAATTTTGTGACCGGCTGCTATTTTCGAGTTCCCTTCCCCTTCCGTAGAACTCCAAGCTATCATTCGTACGCCCGTTAAATGCTAATCAATCAAGCTAATATGTATTCTAAATCTCTACCACCGTAGTTCGCCTTTCTTTCCTTTCTCGCCCAAATCTTTCTAAGGCTCAACCCTGGTTTTATCTTCACCGAATCCAAGGTTTTTGAACTCGTCTTTGGCCATAAGATTCCTATAAACAAAATTAGCAGCCGGAAATGGGGCAAGAGGTTAAAGCCCAACATACCTGTCCATTCTGCAGCCCAAATATGATTTCGCCAGACTCCTGCACTCCTCATCGTTCAACCCTTTCGATTTCTTGATGCAAGATAGATAGCCTATCATAACGTCTTTGCACTCTCCTGTAAGACGAAATTATCAGCAAAGAGCCTTTCGGTCATTCGGTCCCAGCGATAGCTCGAGCGAAGCTCCAAGCGCGAAGAGAATCGTACCGTCGTGGTCGAGAGGAAAGCTTCCTCGCTCGGGTCTGCATTGAATGTCAGCTTCTCAATTCGCGCAAAGATCACAGCACAACTCACGGCGTAGGCTTGCTGTTAACTGGACGACCGCCTGGGGCTCCAAATCCACTCATTTCGAAAAGGTCGTTTGGAATGGCGATTGTTCTTGCGAGATGGAGTTTTGAATGATGTCGGAGGTTTTGCATCCATCCCCGACGCTACTGTAAGCCGCTGATCTCTGCCCCACTTTCCGCATTTGGTTTCTTCTGGCCTATCTCATGAATCTCGACTTTTCTTCGAAAGTCTGAATGAACATCTTATAGAGAATTAAGAGCATACCAGAGCGAGTATTGTGTTTTTGTCTGCAGGAACTTAATGGGACTGATAGTGGCCAAGAAAAATTAGCCGCGTACGCCCTTCACTCTCCTCCCTCCACTCTTCTCTCATTTCTCTTCGTCTTTGCCAAGACTCTCTTCTCACTCTTTTGTTTGAGCAATTCTACCCAGCAGCTAAATTAAGAAGCCTGAGCAAGGCTCAAGACTGCACTTACCACCAACGGAGCTGCTGCTGGGTTAAAGCTAGCCTAGTCATCCCAGTCTCAGACAACACCGCGGTGAGAACTGTATCGTGCAGCTCATAAATGTGATACAGTTTTCAGAGTGGATTTGCAGAAGCATTTGAACGTGCTTGTGATTATTAGTTACGGTGGATGGTTTACTCAAGTCTGGAATAAGTTATCCTAACTCGGAGAAAGTCTCTCCACATGTCCTTAGAGGCGACTTCCCAAAAACAGGTGTTGAAATGCATCTCGGTTGAGCACCACGACTGCGAGCAGTTCAAACGCCTCTGGGCTTAAATGGGCAAACCCCACCTTTTCTGCTACTGGATAGCTGAGCAGGCTGAGGGGGCTCAAAAAGGGTGACATGCACAGTATCGGCGATAAGCTGGGTCAACTTTTGCTGCTGGAAACGCTCCATGACTCCGGATATCAATGATCTGTAATCCGCTGGAGGATCCCACCAGACAGGGTTCGGAGCAAAACCCCCCTCCTAAGAAGCAAAATCTTTCTCGTTTACACGCTCGATTACATCCTCTGAACAATCACCCACGCGGCTGCACCCACGATTCTCGGCCCACAGATGACGGCATCGTGCGTGGTGCGTGGTACTCAGGTGACAGCAACAGCGTTGTTCGCCCCACACGTATTCCCGTGCCGCCCGTCCTAATCGCAGACAAGCATTGCAGAGATCGGCGCTATCAAAAATGGCTTTGGACAATGGGACGTTTGCAAGCCACGGTATCATTTTCTGCTACGACGCCACTCAAACTACCCAGCCACTCTAGCCCTCCTGCATGCAGCCTTGACCGCTCATTTGCCATGCTCCCGGTCCCAATCATTATCGTGAGATTCGTCATGATTTCCTAACCTAGCAGATAAAGGAAGCAACACACAAATGAGAAAATGAGGAAATTCGTAACGCTTCCCTGTCCCAACCCACAAATTCTCCGATCCAAATCTAGCCCAATCTAGCACTCAATACTCTTCCCCCCGCATACCCAGCGATCCGGCCCGTCCGTAACTACCCTACCCTATGCTACCCCAGTGCGGTATAGCCAACTCGATTCGGAAACGTGCGAGGTTACAAGCTTGCATCGAGGCAGGTCACTTGCAATGTTGCTTAATGATGATGGCGGGGAGCTATGCACAACGTGTGAAAATCAGTTATCATTCTTTATGCAAGGATTTGTGCTTGCGTGATCTATTTCTCTCCATCCTGTGAAAAGCACCGCAAACATGAACTCCAATGAAAGTAACGGAAATGTATATCATCATCAGAGCAGGTAGAGTGGTGCAATGCGTGCGCGTTCGACAACTCATCATAGAGTGCGAAGGAACTCATGAAAGCGTCGCGAGGACCGCTCGTGCGGACATCGTCAAGCCATATGAAGCTCCCCACAAGAGGTCGCTGTTTGCCGATGATCAGAGCGAAAGAAGTGATGGCGTACATGATGACGAGCGTTATCTCCCATTATAGCCGACGGGAGGGGCGGGTAGGGCAGAGGTTGAGTAGTATGGATTGTCGTCGATATAGCGAGGCCCTCGATCATTTCGATCATCGTAGGGAGCTTGGTTGTAGCCGTTGGACCTCCGTCCCCCTCCGCCACCTTCACTGCCCTTCGAGGAAGAAGACTTTTTCTGTCGCTCGAGACGTTTCTTGTGGCGCTCCTCTTTCTTCTCTCGAAACTCTCTACACTCGTGGCGCATCTCGTTGGCCTCCTTGATTTCCGAGATTGCACCCTTGATACCGAGCGCAGCGATTCCGACAGAGGCGGCATCTTGTAATGTTGCCTTGGCTTTGAGCTTTCGTGCCTCCTCTGGGGTCATTTCGCCTTCCCGCACAGCTTTGTGTCTCGCATCACGCTTCTCCATGCTCTGATAGATGTTGTGTGCAGCATGGATGGTTGCAACTGTAGCCAAACCAGCTGTAAGAAGTTGCTTACCTTTCATCTTCTTGATACGCTTCTCATCGCCCGACGAGGAACCCAAACTACTATCCGAGTCCGAGCCAGACTGCTTTCCCTCGGCAATACGTTTGTTCTTTTGTCCGTCTTTCTGTCGAGCAGTCCGACCGCCTCCACCACCACTTCGCGAGCCGACGTTGCTTGAGCGCGAGTCGGCATATCGTGGATCACCGTAAGGATCACCACGAGACTCGGCATACCCACCAGCGTCTCGAGAACGCCGCGAGCCTCTGTAGTCTTCGTCAGACCCACTTCCTCGTCCACCACCACCACCTCGACGAGTTCGGCGGATATGGGTCTCCTCAACCTCCCTAACATTCTCGCGTGATTTGCCAGCTTCCGCCGCCTCACCGATTCCCAGAGCAGCAAGTCCCGAGGCAAGACCTTTTCTAGCGAAGTCTGTGACACTCTTGCTTCGCTTGCGGTCTTTGCCACGTTTCGGAGATGGGCTTCTGCTATCGTAGGAGTCCGGGCTGCCTCTGCGGCGTCGTGAATCACCGCCGCGGGATCGAGAACGATCGCCGCCTCTGGATCGAGAGCGGGAACGGTCGAGCAGCTTCTTTCCCGCAAGTGCCCCCAAGCCAGCCGTAGCAAGTGCTGCGAGACCAGCTCCTCCTCCACCTCCGGATGGACCTCTGGACCTTGATCGTGATCTACCACCGCGGCTTGACTTGCCATCATCTTCCACCGTGCTTCGTGATCCGTTGATCAAACGGTTTCCTGCAAGACCTCCTACCACCGCCTCGAGAATGTGACGCTTGCTCTTGTGCTCGGGATCGCGGTCTGCTGCTGCATCGATGCCACCCGCTCCAATCGCCGCAGTAAGGATACGTTTCCCCTTATCTCCACCCCATCCTCCAGGTTCGTTACGTACGCGGAAAGCTTCTGTTGCACCGGCCAAAAGAGCGGCTTTGGCTGCCTGTTGAAACTTTGCAGCTCCTTCGGGTCCTTTACCACCACCTCCTCCGCGAGATCGCGAACGTCGTGAGCGAGAATCGTCGAAGCTATCATCACTTCCCCGCCTGCTGTGTCCTTTCTTTCCTCCTCCAACGGCCTTCGCAGCAGCTCCAAGCCCCGCGAGGCCCAAAGCGCCTTCCACAATTGACTTGCGACGGCTCTTCTTCTTGTCGCCCTTCACCGTTTCTTCGTCCGAGGAGTAGTACTCGGCTACCTCGCCATTGCGGCCACGATGAGCCATATAAGTTTTTACTTTCTCTTCCGTCTTGCCGGCATGCTTGGCGTAAAGTTCGGCTCCCTCGTAAGCTGCAAATGCACCGGCGGCACCAACAGCGGCTGTTTGGAGGGCATTGCGAGACACTGGCCGACCGTCTCCTGCTTGTCTCCGATCCCAAAGTTCTTTGCCGCCCACAGCCAAGGCTGCTCCTCCAACTGCAGCGATAATCTTCTGGTTTCGTGAAAGAGACCGGCGACGAGGTTTGACCTCTTGTTCAGCGTACACCGTACTCTTGCGGCTATGACGATCGTCCACGTCACGGTCCGAACGGCGAGGGTCGCCAAGGTATGCTCCATATTGTGAACCGCGTTCGGCGGATCGAGAGCGAACTGGCGGGCCGTACCGATCCTCTCGCACCAGCGCTCGTTGCTGAACATAAGCACCGGCTGGTGGAGGGAAGTCTCTCCTAACTTCTTCGATCGAGAGGTCACTGTCTTCGCGAACCGGTCGTCTTACCATATCTGTAGTTCGTACCGCATATGGTGGCTCGGGCGCGCCTCCCACAGGTGAGCGTATGTATGTCTCCTGAGTCTCTACGTAGCGAGGCTCACGATCATCCCTGGGGTCTCTGGCATCCCGCCGGTCGTCCCGGCGGGACCTGTGTCGGTGTCTGTCGTCGTCGTAGGTGGACATCTGGATGGAAGTCGGGATGCTAGTGATATGCGAAGTCTGAGGCTTCCTGCCAAGTCGGTCAATGGAGGCGCTAGACTGGAAGGTTGATGGCTTCGAAAGCCGAAGGTAGTCGTGTTGGAGGAAGTTGACAATTATGCGAAAGCCGTAAAGTATTGATCGTGCGTTCGTGCCGTCGTGAAGGTGGGTTGGAGCGCAAGCTGTGAATGGAATGCGATGGGGTTGTAATGACGGAAGTGAGGGACACGAAGGGTGGAGGGGCAGCGACAGAGGAAATGCGGTGAACGCCTGATCCAGCCTCCCTAGGCAGACTGGCAGACGGGCAGACTGGCACAACTGGCTCCGGGGTGGCAGCGAGTCTTGCCTGCACCGCGAGGATATGCCTCGACAGGCATCGGGGTCTTCACTGCGCGAACTAATTGGGCATCGAGGGGCAGGGGCATATCCACTGCTCTGCATCTCTCGCCCAATTCCGTTGGTGTTTCACTCCCTGCACGAGTCTTGGAGTGATACGGTACGGGACTTTGCTCTGCCTCCCCCAGACAGCTGAGTTGCAGCATCATCGTGCAGACCGGCTGGCGTGCCTTCGCCACACGCACAACATTTTCTCTCTCCACAAGGCGACGAGACTTCCGGACTGTCCCCCCAAGAAGCTCACAAACAGCGTCATCTAGCTACCCTTCCAATTGCATGTTGGGCTGGGGGCCACAAGCCCAGCCAAGCATCCGCTGCCACGATGGACTGGAATGACAGGCCGGGCCGCTGACTACGGCAATGATGCTTGCGCGGCACCACAAGGCTCGGGGGCAAGCTTGGTGAGGTGTGCTCGGTGTGCTCGGTGTGGTGTGGTGTGAGCAGGCACATACACACTTCTTGACCTTTACTGTATTTTGAGTTTTAGGGGTCTTACGCTGCGCCACGATATGGCTAGGTATTCAGCTTGCAGCTTGGTCATTCCTGTCAAGGTCGGGTCACGCTGATCGGACCACGAGATCTTGACGCTCGGTATGGGTGCAGGGCTGCGGGCTCCATGACGTTTTACACCCTACTGACACGTGACCTCCCCCCAACATCCGAAACGAGCTGGAGTCAGCTCCCAAAACGACGCTTGCATGATCACTGCAACGCCCTTCTGTTGCTTGCGTTACATTATACTTCTCTTTCGTACTTCTTCTCGTTGTATTTCATCAGCCTCGCCTGTTTGAATCGACCGAGCCGAGTGCTGCACGAGGCTGAGGAGTTTGAACGTAGCAGTGGTAGCTAGCACCACCACAGCTTGGTTTCGCAAGCCGCGACAAAGGTACACTCTTTTTGGCTCAACCTCTTCATGTTGAGTTTGCATGCTACACTCCGCCCAAAATAAAGAGCAGGATGCCCCCCTTTGTTTTGTCTCTCCTCCTGCAAGACTCTACCTTTGGCGGAGGAGAGAATACTTTCAGCCACATTTGGCTCTTTGGTGGCTTGCTTGCCAGCTTCAAAACCAGGTTTCTGAACAAATGGCAGAGCTCCAAACCAAGTTGCAAGCATTGTTCCATGGCCCAGGTATTGCGACACTCGGCAAGGCCCGATATCTTTCTATCATTGGTTGGAATATGCTTCTGTACCTTGAAAGTGTCCCTGTCAGATGTACTCCTTTCATGACGCTCCCAGTTGTCGAACGTCGTCTTGTCATAACCTTGGCAAGGTCAAGGATAGGAACTTAAATTGAACGCACCATCCCTTGAACATTAACTCTGTGAACACTTCTTAAGACAGAAGCATTCTTCAGCTCTTCACTTCCCCAGCTCAAGCAAGGATGTTGTCCTCAATCCTCACCATAACCCTTTTGAGCATCAGTGCTGTCGCCCTCGAGCAAGGCAAACGTCAGGCCACGGATGCTGCTCAGTTCACGGCGGCTGCAGACCAGCTTATCTCTAAGTATATCCCATCCTCTGCACTTCTGTCCTTGGAGTCTGGGGTAAGCTCTGCTGCCAGTGCTGCCTCGGTTTCCGGCGACCCAAAATCTCTCCTCTATTCTGGATTGCTGGCCACAAGCGTTCCCGCGTGGTTTTCTTCCGCCATTCCCACTGGCATCGCACCTCAGATTGCCGCTCTCGAATCTGGCATCGATGCACTTCGTGCCACCTCCAGCACCGCAAGCGTTACAGTGGTTATAATCACAACAACAAATTCTGTGGGAAGCACTGTGACTACAAGCTTAACTTCGACACTCGGTACGGTGACTGTCACAACTACCAGCGGTATTACCGCTACCACGTGAGGCATATTATTTCCCAAGTTAATCAACAAGTTAACAAAGAAACAGGACGGCTACCACCACAACCGGTCTTGGCGCTAGACTATCGACTTTGACAACAGAGGTCGTTAACGGCGCTACTTCTGTCTTTTCCGTAGCCGTCAGCGGGGCATCCAGCGTTTTGACTACTGAGATTATCAACGGGGCCACATCTGTTTTCTCAGTCGCTGTCAGTGGGGCATCTAGCGTAGGCAACCAGGCGTCAAGCGTAGTTGGAGTAGCTACCAGTGCTGTAAAGTCTGCAAATGGAGCGGAGCGAACTCAGATGTCAGGATGTGCTGTCGGTGTTATTGGGCTTCTAGGTTTCATGGCAGCATTGTGATGAGAGGAGGTACGAGAGCAATGAGTGGAGTTCAAGACCTGTCTACTCCACATCAACGATATCTTTCCTATATAATATGTAATGAACGATATGAGGACGTATACCAAGTCTATCTCAGTCTTTCTCAAACCTACCACTTGATGAATGAGAAGCATGATACAACAGCTGCTTTTCTGGTTATCCTAAAGTTTCTGGTCCCAAGCTGCATCTTCTATTGCAGATTCGTCTCCTTATGACCAGCCTCGAAAGGAACACGACAAGCAGCCAATCGTGCGTAGTTGTGTTTCGTCCCAACCCTCCCGGTTTGGTCTTCAGCGCTAAAACAGGGGCCGCGGGACCCTCGTGCGGCCTGTTTTACCGCGCCATTATTGGCCCTACATTGCAAGTTCCCAAGTCTCAGGCCTTGAGAAAACGGCCGGTACAAAGTGCAAAAATGGAAACATCTGTCTGCAGATGAGGTGCGATGACATCCAACGGGATCTCGTTTTCGCGCTGCGGCTGTGAAGCTATGCATGCACACGTCTCGACGCCAATTTCCGTCTGGTGCGTGGCTGAGCGAGCTTCTCAGAATCTCAGCCCCCAGATGTCTTTCTTGCAAACTCTTTGACGACCGTACGGGCCAACATCTTTCCCAAATGGCTCTGCAATCGTACGAAGGATGAACATCGATCTCTTCTCTGCATTTCCCCCCAGGCCGTCCCTTAGAGGGCCCCTATCTCCTCCAATTCCTTCTCTCTAAGCTAGAACAATGGGGAACAGCTTTAGCAGTCCGAACGACCAGAACTACTTAGCCTTCTCAGCACTGATTATCTCCCTCGTAGCTCTCTTCACGACGGTTTTGCAGGTCCTCCAACAATACTATTCGAGTGCTGAGGGTTATCGAAGATGTGCAGACTCTGTCATGGGCCTTTGGGCCCAAGGGACGCATCGAAAGCTACGCTTCCAAGAATTCAGGATAGAGGTGGTGTTTGAAACGCCGGTGATATTTACAGCAGGCCCGGACAACAAACGAGGCCCGATCCAAGGACGAGATATACACTACATCGATGGCACGGAAGATTCGTACAAAAACACGCGTGTGCGTGGTCCACAAGACCAGGAGAAGATCGAGGCTGAAGCCACGGCGAGAGTGCATACCGCGGATGACGAACGAGCATCATGGGTCACTTTACTGTCGACTCTCCAGCTCAAAGAATCGAAGTCGAGGCAGTGGGATTGCGAGTCCCGAAAAAAGTCACCCCCTCCTCGAGGCGAAAAGCCCTTCACGTCGATTCGTGAGCCCGATTATTCTCTCGCAGTTGGCCTGCAGAGCAAGACTCGCTCATGGGACTTTATTCCTTCCTCGATCACGAAACCATACGCAACATCTGCTATATGTCATTTGGTGGAAATGATGGCCATGTTGGGGCTTTACTGGAAAGTATTCGATCAATCTACCTGGAATTTGAGGGCGGAAGGCAATGGCTTCATCCTAACTTCAACTACCGTCCATGGCCTTGGGGTGATGGTTGTATTTGCTATCACTGGCAAGTCGGTATTCGAGGATAGGAGGGTTATCCCATGCATGGCTATTAAAGAATTGCCGTTCGGAACTGTGCCAAACATATTCGAGGATGATCTCTATCTGAATAAGGATCAAGATACTCAGAGTCTAGAGTTAGTATTTGGCACTGCTGAAGACACCACAAACACGCTGGAATCTCTAGGCTGCCAAGCGGATGTGCTAAAAAAGTACAACCAGGACCATAAGCACATCTTTTCCGGTATGTCACCTTTATACTCATGTCGTTCTGTCATTCACGGACTAATTAGATGCAGTGGCATTTGAAATAATTGGGATGCTAGCAAAGGTATTCCGAATCCGCGGCAGCAATTTCCGGATGCTACCAAACCCAACCAGCGACTCGTGGCTCAAGAAGATCGGTGCCAAGGCCTCGTGGAAAATTACCACGCTGATGGAAGTCTTTCAGGCGAGGCTCCAAGAGCTCATCGTGAATGAAGGAATCGATCCGAAAGACAAGAACAATAGAATTGCCGCCATAGCAATGCAATGGAATCGAATTGCCGATCACGATTGCACGGATGAAGCCAATCTCAGCCTCGAGGCCAGAGAATCCATCCACGATGCTATTGATGAAACAACTAGTTACCTGCTCTCAATCAGCCAGCTCGAAGTCCTCAGTGTGCTTGTCGCTCATATCACTAGCGTGGTTGAGGTCCTCCAGGATCCCACGTCTCCGCTCAACACCATCGTCCTCGCCAACAAAGAAGATGCCCTCCTCTCGTACTATTTCTACGAGATCCGACCCCATGTTATTGGAAACCTTGACAACAACAAGAAGCCACTGTCAAAGGGTGAGAAGGAGCAGAGAAACACAATTTGGATCACGTTGATCTTTAGGATGTTGTGCTGGCTGCTATTGCATGATTTTGATAAGAGTGATGTGAAGATTGTCCCGTCAGATCTGAAAGGCTCGAGAATGCCGGTATATATTGGATGAGATTTCAAAATGCATATTGGACTATTAGCGAGCATCGGGTTGCGGGTGAAATTTATCACTGAGATGGAGTTTGATGCATTGCAAGGAAACAATATTTTAAATTGCATAGTCTAGATTTCAATAGATAATGGAAGGCTATAATTCTTTTCACTTGGGAACCCGTATCAGCATGAGCTTGTTGTTAGGCTCGCAACCGAAAATGGAGACCTCCATCGTGAGAATGATAACTGGTGTCAATTGGAAGCGCGAGGACCCTTAGTATTGGAAGTTTCAAAATTCCTCATCGTTCTCCGGATTTTAACGATGTGAAAGTTCAAAATCTACAAGTTTGTACCTATTCAGCAGGACTGTATATAATACACTTCGTATGGCTTAATTTCCGTTCGCTGCGTCCCCACTAATCGCCCCGCCAGCCTGCTTCCATGATTGAGCCATAGCAAGCAAGTTGGACAGCTTCGCCGTCTGCCTATCATCTGCAGGGAATACATAGTCGATATACTCCTCGTAACTGTCATCGTCTAGCTTGCGGCGTCTCTTCGTCTTCCTGGGCATCTGCTTCTGCACCTTCTCGATATCCTCAACCGAGCCATGAGTCCTCTCGAATGAAAGCCAAGCATTGAGCAAAGAAACTCGCTGTGGTGATGTTAGCTTCTCGCTTATTTTAATCAAGGGGGTCGGAGATGTGCGTACCTCTTCCTTGAGCTCCTTGTCTTTCATACTTTTGAGTGCTCTCTCGAAGACCTTTCGTGCTCGTGTCTTGGCCAATTCGCTCACAGGCTTCTCTTCATCTTCCTCCTCCACTTCTTCCTCGTCCTCATCGGGTACATTGATCTCAAAGTGAGCATAAGAGATCCAGACCTTCACGTGATCCGTCTTGTCCAGCAATCTCTCGTACAACTGCCGAGTTCTCTCGAACTCACCCTCCTCTTCCTCGAAGTCAATGTATGCCTTCCACAGCAGTTCCGGCATGTCGAGTACAGGTTGATCAATGGCGAGCTCGAAAATTGCCCTCGTTCGTTCGAGATCATCAAGTCCTCGCTCCAATTCAGCAAACTTGATCCATGCTTGGCAATTTGCTGGGTTCCATTCGATATGCTTCTCATATAGAGTTCGGCATCTCACGAATTCAAAGAGCTTCAGCTCTAGTTCAACATAACCTTTGAATAGCTTGTCCTTCGGGCACATTCCAATGGCTTGCCCAAGGGTCTTCCTTGCAGCAGAGAGGTTTTGCTGTCGAATCTCGAATTGTGCCTTCATGAGCCAGATCTTGGCGAAAGTGAACTTTTTGTGTGGAATCAGCTTCAGGCACTCCTGGTAAACTTGCCTTGCACGATCAATATCTTTCGATTCCATCTCCTCCCAGATTGCATAAAAGACCCAAAGATAGATGTAACGCCTCCAATGCCTCTTCTCCTGCGTAGGTGGAATTTGAGCAATTGCTCTTTCGTAGACATCCCGTATCCGGTCCACATCGCCTGAGGTCTCCTCCAGTCTAGCATAATCAAACCAGACGTCATAGTTTTTGGGATTCTCCTTGATTTGCTCTTCATACTGGACTCTCCGTTTAGACAAGATGACATCTTCTACCCCCTCCCGGTCACCAAATTGCTTCTCGAAAGTCGTATATGCCTTGTGAAGGGCCAAGGATTTTGACCGTGCTAAGCGATCCAAGGCGTATTTGTAAATTGCTCTGGCGCGCTCATATTCCTTGAGCTTGGCTTCGTATCTCGCATATGCAATGAAAAGCCTCTCGTCCATGAACTCATCACCCAAAGCCTCGACCGCAGAACCGAAGACTTCTCGCACCAGATCACTCGTCCCAAACTCCTCCTCGAACCGAGCCCACTTGATCCAATTTCTTGGCTCGGGATGGACTATTGTGAATCGCTGGAAGATGTCTCTTGCCCTCTGGAATTCGCCATATCGTTTCTCCAACTTGATGTAACTACTCCAAGCTGCCTCATCAGGCTCCCAAGCCATCCACCTCTCGAATACCTGTCGGGTCCCAGGAATGTTCCCTAACATCTCCTCCATGTAGACATACTTATACCACAGTTTATCAATTCTGGGCAAGATGGTGACTGCGCGATCCAGTAAGTTTCGTGCATGGTTGATATTCCTCGTCTTCATCTCCGCCTCGATATAGC
>Ga0302140_10002811_pt1 | contig 22519 bp, 19 predicted proteins | sample I_Bog_E1_1_FD_202095 | JGI IMG/M metagenome (GOLD analysis project Ga0302140, IMG submission 202095) | Peat permafrost microbial communities from Stordalen Mire near Abisko, Sweden - I_Bog_E1_1 | ecosystem: Environmental > Terrestrial > Soil > Wetlands > Peat | place: Sweden: Abisko, Stordalen... | reverse complement strand
CCGGCGAGGTGGGAACCGGCAATGGCAATCCTGGATGCCACAGACCAAGGTGCAACTCGATATTGGGCATTTCAGAGTCAATCACCGACAAGGGATTACCGTCACCATAACGAGTAGCACTTCGATGACGAAGGACCTGTCTGTATGTGATTGTCGATTCCAACTGATTGACAGTAATCCAGTAGGCGAATGGGGCGTTGTCTGTTGGTTCCGCCGAAATCACGCTGCCCTGAAGCGGACCCTCAGTGATGTAACGATCTTCCTGGTTGTTATTGCGACCGGTGAGATGCGCGTAGATTTGTTTGAATCGATCATTGCTTCGATCGTACGCGAGCACTTGAGTAAGAACTCCCTGATTGCCATTGTCGCTATGCTCGGTGGCCACCTGGAGCAGAAACAGAGGGGTGGCTCTGCCAGCGGAATAGACCACCTGCGCGTGATTTAGGTAGTGCGGCTCCCACGCGTCGGGGGAGATTGGAGCGGGAGGTAGCGGCATAGTCGCCAATTGCGCGCATGACGCCGTCGGAGCAGGCCTGAGGCACAAGTGGATGAGGCCCGGTTCGCCCGGGTCGGCGAAACCACCGGCATCCGCGGGCGCGGGCACGCTTGGCTCTTGCGACGCAAGGAACCGCCATGGCGACAGCGTATCGAATGGTTTGGATAGATCGATGTCGATCTTTGTCGGTGCTAAAGGCGGTGCCGCCTGGGCAGACCAAAGAATGAGGAGGCTCAGAGCTACGTGCGGTTTCTGCATCCTGAACACTCCGGACTGTTAGATCAGTACTTCGGGACGGTCGGGTCTACCTTGTCGCTCCAGGCCAGAATTCCGCCTGTCAGGTTGAGGACGTTCTTAAAGCCGGACTGCCTTAGTAGTTCGACAGCCTTGGCGCTGCGGCCGCCCATTTTGCAGTGCATCACGTACTCGGCCGACTGGTCGAGCTCGTTGAGATGCTTCGGCAGTTCGCCGAGCGGAATCAGGGTAGAGCCGGGGATTCGGCAGATCTGGAATTCGTGCGGTTCGCGCACGTCGATCAGTTTGAAGTTATCGCCGCGATCCAGTTTGGCCTTCAGTTCAACAGCGTCTATTTCTCCCGATGTACTCACAGGTTTCGCCTCTTCCTCACGATGCGGCATGCCGCAGAATTGTTGGTAATCGATCAGTTTGGTGATCGTCGGATGATCGCCGCAGGCCGGGCAAGCCGGGTCGCGGCGCAGTTTGAGCTCGCGGAACTTCATGGCGAGCGCGTCGTACAACATGAGGCGTCCAACCAGCGACTGGCCCACACCCAGAATCAATTTTACCGTTTCGGTGGCCTGCACAAGGCCGATGATGCCAGGCAGGATTCCGAGCACGCCGCCTTCGGCGCAGCTGGGCACGAGGCCCGGGGGTGGTGGTTCCGGATACAGGCAGCGATAGCAGGGGCCGCCGGGATACGCGAAGATGGTCGCCTGGCCTTCGAAGCGGAAGATGGAGCCGTAGATGTTGGGCTTCTTCAGCAGCACGCAGGCGTCGTTGACGAGATAGCGCGTAGGGAAGTTGTCGGTGCCATCGACGATGTAATCGTAATCCTTCAGGATTTCGAGCGCGTTCTCGCTCGTGAGCGCCACTTCATGCCGGTCGAGTTTCACGAATGGATTGATATCAGACATGCTTTCAATCGCGGAATCGATCTTCGGCTTGCCGACGTCTTTGGTGCCGTGAATGACCTGGCGCTGCAGGTTAGTGTAATCGACGACATCGAAATCGACGAGGCCGATGCGGCCGATTCCGGCTGCGGCGAGATAGAGCGCGGCGGGCGCACCGAGTCCGCCGGTGCCGACCAGCAGCACGCTCGCGTTCTTCAGCTTGAGCTGGCCTTCCATGCCGACTTCGGGCATGATGAGGTGCCGGCTGTAGCGAAGGATTTCGTCTTTGGAAAGTGTAGTTTCGGGAGTCACCACGTAATTAGATGCCACGCGCGCCGCCCGCGATGCTGGGTTCCGTTGATTGCGTGCCGCCAGCGATGCTCGGCACGATGGACAGCGTGTCGGTGGCGGCCACGGGAGTGGCGTCCTTGTTCAGGTAACGGATATCGTCGTCATTGAGATAGACGTTGACGAAGCTGCGGAGCTTGCCTTCATCGTTATAGAGCTGCTTTTTCAGGTTGGGGAAGCGCGTGGTGAGCGCGGCGAGTACTTCGCCTACGGTTGTGCCTTCGGCTTCGACGGTGTCTTGCTTTTCCGCGAACTGGCGGAGGGGAGTGGGGATCAGGATTCGGGCCATGTAAGTTCCTCTTTTTCTGCGTGTGTTTGTTCGGCGTTGGGCAGCCAGCTGTTGGCGTGGTGAAACCGCGCGTTCTGAATCGACAGAACGACGAAGGAATACCACGGGCAGGAATTCTTCAAATCGGTCTCGGAGAAATACGCGTCGCAATCGGGATGCGAGTGGTAGATGCCGATCAGGTCCATTTTACGCTCGCGGGCTTCGCGGTCGGCGCGCAGGAGATCTTCGGGGCGCAGTTCGTAGCGCGCGGCCTGGGGTCCGGCGGAGGCGTTATCGAGCGCTAACGCGTGGGCCACTGTCTTGTTATCGCCGTCAATGGTGCCGATCATTGCGCCGCAGCACTCGTTCGGATATGTAGCTTGCGCGTGGTTCACCATTTCGCGCCAGGGTTGCCGTTCAATCGAAATCATTTTAGTATTCTTCGTCCCAGAAATGCTCGCTCAGGTATTTGTCGGCGCCATCGCAGAGGATGGTAACGATGACGGCCTTGCGGCCTTCGGCGTGAAGCTCGGCGGCCAGCTGGAGCGCGGCTTGCACGTTGCCGCCCGCGGAAATTCCTACGAGCACACCTTCTTCGCGAGCCAGGCGGCGCACCATTTTGTAGGCGTCTTCGGTTTCGATGAGGATGTTGCGATCGGCGAGCGCGGGATCGTAAATGCGCGGTACGATGGCGGTCGCCATGTGCTTGGTGCCTTCGATGCCGTGGAAACCGGTGGATGGCTGGGCGGAAATGCACTGGACGCCGGGGATATCCCGCTTGAGGCGGCGGCTGGTGCCGACGAAGGTGCCGCTGGTGCCGAGCAGAGCGACGAAGTGCGTGACGCGGCCTTCGGTTTGTTCGATGATTTCGGGGGCGGTGGTCTTGAAATGCGCCTGCCAGTTGGCGTCGTTACCGTACTGATCGGGATAAAAGTAACGGTCGGGGTCGGTGGCGTAGAGTTGGCGGACGGCACGGATGGCGCCATCGGAACCTTCGCCGGGATCGGTCAGAATGAGTTCCGCGCCGTAGGCTTTGAGGATGCGCTTGCGCTCGGGAGAGGCGTTTTGCGGCAGGCAGAGCTTCACTTTATAGCCGCGCACGGCGCCGATCATGGCGTAGGCGATGCCGGTGTTGCCGCTGGTGGAATCGATCAGAGTTTTATCCGGCGTGAGCAGGCCGGCGCGCTCGCCTTCGCGAATCATGTTGAGCGCGGCGCGGTCTTTGACGGAGCCGCCAGGATTGAAGTACTCGGCTTTGCCGTAGATTTCGATGCCGGGAAAGGGGCGCGTGACCTTCTCCAGCCGAAGCAGCGGAGTGTTGCCGATATTGCCAATGACGTCATGCGCCATCGGGGGCGCGATTGCTGCTGGGGTCATATTGCGGGAGCATTCCGGGCTAATCCGGACTAAGTCTATCTTACAATGGGTGATTCTTCAGGCGAGTGTTTAGATTCAACGATTATGCGGAAACGACTTCTGATCAGGCCGGGCGCCATTGGCGATTTTATCGTAAGCCTGCCTGCGCTTGAGGCTTTGACCGTGCCGGGGCAGTATACGGAGGTTTGGTGCGCGGGGCAGAATGTGCCGCTGGCGCGGTTTGCGGATCAGGCGCGGTCGATCGGGTCGGTGGGGCTGGATCGGCTGGGGATTACGTATGCCGACGATGTGGCGGAGCGGCTGCTGGGCTTCGACGAAATTGTTTCGTGGTACGGGGAGAATCGGGCGGATTTTCGGGAGTTGGTGGCCGGGATGGCGCTGCCGTTTCGGTTTCTGCGGGCGCTGCCGGATGGCGGGTGCCATGCGGTGGATTTCTATGCGGCGCAGGCGCGCGAGTTGGGCGCTGGTGTGCGTGGCGATCCGCGAATTGTTTGTCCCGAGACCGCGCGGACGTTTGCGGCGATTCATCCGTTTGCGAGCTCGGTGGCGAAGCGCGCGCCGTTCGAAATCTTTGAGGCGGCGGCGGAGAAACTGGGGCGTTCGATGCCGGTGCAGTGGCTTTGCGGTCCGGAGGAGGAGTTGGCTGGGGCGGTGCGGATTGCGGATTTGTATGAGCTGGCTTGCTGGCTGCGCGGGGCGCGTGTGTTTGTGGGGAACGATTCCGGGATCTCGCATTTGGCGGCGGCGGTGGGTACTCCGGTGGTGGCGTTTTTCCGGGCGAGCGATGCCGGGGTTTGGGCGCCGCGAGGCTCGGCGGTGGATGTGAAAAGGATGTAGACTAGTCGATGCCTGGTTAATTTATGGAAACTGTGAGTGCGTTTGAGGCGAAGACCCGATTTGGCAGCATCCTCGATCGCGTTGCCGCGGGAGAAGAGATTGTGATCACGCGGCACGATAAGGCTATCGCGCGGATTGTGCCTGAAGGCAGCGCGTCACGGGAGAGTATTCGCGAGGCCGTGCTGGGTTTGCGGGCTCTGCGTGCTAAGATCGCCAGGCGTAAGGGATTTCGTCGCCTCAGCGAGGCGGAGATTAAATCGGCGATCAACGAAGGCCGGCGTTGAACCTGGTTTTTGTGGCCGACGCATCGGTGGCTGTGTCCTGGGTGATTCCTTCGCAAGCGTCCAGCGCGACGGATGGCTTGCTCGATCAGGTGATGGCGGGTAGCGGGATTGCGGTGCCGTCGATTTGGCCGTTCGAAGTGGCGAATTCGCTGGTTGTTTTGCTGCGCCGCAAGAAGATTTTGCGGGAGGATTATCTGGCTGCGCGAGCGCTGTTCAGCGGGTTGCGTGCCTCTATTGACGACGAGGGGGCGCATTTCACCGCTGAGCGAATTGCCGATCTGGCACTGGACCGCGGGCTGAGCGTATATGACGCCGCGTATCTGGAACTTGCGATCAGAAAGCGACTTGCTCTGGCGACGCGGGATGCCGATCTGAGTCGCGCCGCGACTCATTGTGGCGTTCGGCTGCTGTTGTAGAGCCTGATGTAATTCTGGCCGTAAGGTCAATCCATTCACTTAACGCCGCACGCGCCCCGCCCGAACGGCCGACGGCTTCCGCACGCGGGCAAGCCTGAGGCAAGATGTGCCCGCCTGTTTCGCGCCGACCTAAAAACTTACGCCTTGTCCGATTATTACTGACGGGTGTCGCTTGCGCCCATCGGTCGCGGCGACGGTAGGCCTTCGTGGGCAGGCCTTTGATTTTGATATGCTCTCTACGATGGGAGTCAGAGAAATTACCCTGCATCGCGCCGATTGCAAGTTACCGGGCTGCCGCCGCAAGGTCATACTACATGAGCGTATCGCTGAGGGCGAGTCACGAACAGCAGCATGTCCCGTTGGCCACAGGGCAGAATATCGTTTAGAAGATGTCCGTTCATTTACTAACCCCGTCCACGCAGGGTTCCCGATGGACTCTGAAAATTGATTTTAAAGGGCGGTGCTCTCGAAACGCGGGCTCATTGAATCCCGCCTAAATCGACATACTTGGCAAATCGCTCTTTTAGCTGCATGTTCTCCTGCACGACCCAGTCCCTTGAGGCGGAGACTCGGTCATGCAATCGGCTCTTCTCGTCAAAGCTCATATCCTCGCCCTCGATTTCGAGCTTTGTTTCCAAATCAAAATGGCGGGCAACGCCTTTGTACAGGTCATCGAGATAATCAGCCATTTTTTTGGGGAACAGAAAACGGGCCTCTTTTGTACAGTTGTGAAACTCCGCTAAAACGGTGGGTATGTAGGCATTCTTGTCGGCCCACGTTCGAGAGAGAAACCGCTCGGTGCATCTGAATATCTCAATTCGCTTGGGATACATGTCATTCCGAAGCTTCGCTTTTTCAGTTTTGCGGTTGAAGTAGAACACGACCAAAGCGAGGACAAGCATTCCAGCCGGGATAATCTGAGTCAGTGGCATGGCGCTGTATGGGTCTCCCTCCTTTCAGAGTAGCGCGGAAAGGACGGCTGCGGCCCAACCTGGTCGAGCTTCCAGACAATCAGCCTGTCCCCGTGTTCCAGTTTCTTCAGACAGCGGAGTTGGGCTGGGCGCTTAGTCGTGTCTCCCGACACTCCCTCGTCCTTTTGAAACGGATTAGCATCCGGCCGTCTTCAGTGCCGCCAGTTGCAGGGCCGGGTTCTGGCCGGCCGTCGAGCTGCGGGTGCCCTATTTCATGGTGTCGAGGCGTCGCTTGTTTTCCGAAGAAGCCGCCAAGAATGGCGGCTGCAGCCAGGATTGGCTGCCCCACAAGCCATGTACAACTATTGTGTGGACAGTGCGCCGTTCCACTGCGTGCTGGTTCCGGGTTTGAGGCGGAGCTGTTTTGTTGTTGCGCCGTAGCGGAGGAGGGCTTGTGTGCCTGTTGTCGAGCGCACGGTCGCGGTTACGAGTTTGCCTTGCTTCCAGGAGAGGTCCACTTCGAAACCTCCTCTGGCGCGGAGGCCGGTGATGGAGCCCGTGGGCCAGGCTTTGGGCAGCGCGGGGAGGAGGTCGAGCTCTCCGTTGTGGCTTTGCAGCAGCATTTCGGCGATGGCGGAGGCGCCTCCGAAGTTGCCATCGATCTGGAAGGGCGGATGCGCGTCGAACATGTCGGGGTAGGTGCGCTGCGGGCTGAGAAGGAAGTTCAGGATGCTGTAGGCGTGATCGCCATCGCCGAGTCTGGCCCAGAGATTGATGCGCCAGGCGGTGGCCCAGCCGGTCGCCTGATCGCCGCGGATTTCGAGAGATTTCTTTGCGGCGGCGGCTAGTTCGGGGGTGTCTCGGGTGTTGATTTGCCAGCTGGGATAGAGGCCGAAGAGATGCGAGACGTGGCGGTGGTGGATGTCTTTCGCCTGGAGATCCCAGTCTTCGAGCCATTCCTGTAATTGACCGGCGCTGCCGATCTGGCTTGGTGCGAGTCTGGATCGAGTGGCTGCGAGTTGGGTGCGCAGGTCTGCGTCAACGCCGAGAATTTCCGCGGCTTTGATGGTGTCGGCGAAGAGATCGCGGAGAATCTGCATGTCCATGGTTGGACCAGCGACGACGGCTACGCCGGGTGGGTGCGCGTTCTCGGGCGAGAGCGAAGGGTTGGTGACAAGCCAGTGGTGTTTCGGCTCTTCGACCAGGGTATCGACGAAGAATTCCGACGCGCCTTTCATGGCGGGGTAGGCTTTGGCGAGGAAGGCTTTGTCGCCGGAGTAATCGTAGTGATCCCAGAGATGGAGGGTGAGCCAGGCGCCGCCGGTGGGCCACATGCCGGAGCCGACGCCATCGATGGGAGCAGCGGCGCGCCAGAGGTCGGTGTTGTGGTGGACGACCCAGCCGCGGGCGTTGTACATTTCTTTTGCGGTGCGGGCGCCGGTGTCAGTGAGGTCCATGACCATGGAGATGAGGGGATCGACGGTTTCGGCGAGGTTGGTGGGCTCGGCGGGCCAGTAGTTCATTTCGGTGTTGATGTTGATGGTGTATTTGGAGCCCCAGGGCGGGTCCATCGATTCGTTCCAGAGGCCCTGGAGGTTGGCGGGCTGGCCGCCGGGTCGGGAACTGGAGATGAGGAGGTAGCGGCCGAACTGGAAGTAGAGGGTGGCGAGTTGGGGGTCGTTGCCGTTGGAGAAGTTTTTGATGCGCTCGTCGGTGGGGAGTTTGGCGGCGGGGGTGGTGCCGAGATCGAGATTGACCCGATGGAAGAGGCGCTGGTGTTCTTTGATGTGGGCGTCGCGGATGGCGGTGAAGGGCTTCTTTTCGGCGGCGGAGATGGTTTTTGAGGTGAGCTCGTGGGGGTTGCCGGTGATGTCTTTGTAGCTTTTGTAGCTGGTGGCGGCGGCGATGAGGAGCGTGGCGGAATCGGCTGAATTCACGGTGACGGCTTCGCCGGTGGCGCTGGTTTTGCCGCCTTGCGCGAGGACTCGCACGCGGGTTTCGAAGGTGAGTGCGCCCTTGACGCCTGGGGCATCGCCGTTGACTCCGGTCATGACTAAGGTGGCGGGATTTTCGGCGGCGACGGTGGCTTTTTGCGGCGTGTTCATTTCCGCTTTGAAGTTGATTTTGCCGGGCTGGCTGGCAGTAAGATGCACCACGATGACCTGATCGACGGGGCTGGAGAGAATTTCGCGCGTGTAGTGGATGCCGTTGATGGTGTATTCGACGTGGGCGATGGCGGTATCGAGATTGAGGTCGCGGCGGTAGTTTTCTACGGAGCTGGTTTCGGGGAAGGTGAGATGCAGGTTGCCGATGGTCTCGTATGGCATCTGGCGCAGGGGTTTGGCGAGCACCTTATCGGTGATGAGCTTCGCGGCATCGGCATAGTTGTCGGCGAAGAGAAGGCGGCGGACTTCGGGGAGGGCTGCGGCTGCGTCGGGATTATCGGGATTGTAGGGGCCGCCGGCCCAGAGGGTATCTTCGTTGAGTTGCAGACGTTCGTTGACGACGCCACCGAAGATCATGGCGCCGAGACGGCCGTTGCCGATGGGGAGAGCTTTGACCCACTCGGAGGTGGCTGCGGCTACGGCGGGCGCGCCTGCGGGTTGCGTAGCAGGATGATCGGCGGCGGGCTGTCGATACCAGAGCGTGAGTGGGCCGTCGGGCGTAGCGGCTTCGCCAGTGTATTGCGTGGTGGTTTGGGCGTGGACGGTCCATAGGGCCGCGAGGATGATGGCGGTCGAGATCAGGATGGAGGGCTTTGATATGGACATGGCGATTCCCGACGTTCATTCTATCGTGATAGACCGAGGGTGGGATTCGGATAGACTATTTTCGAGGAGTATATCGATGAAAGTTTTATTGAGTTTGTTTTGTGCGGGGTTGTTGATGGCTCAGGCGCCGCCGCCGAAGCCCGCGGGTCCGCAGGTGGCTGCGGCTCCGCGGTTGAATTTCTGGGTGACCTCGGCATCGTTTGGCGATGGCGCGGAGATCCCGATGAAGTATGCGGGGCGTGGCGATAACAAGTCGCCTGCGTTTGAATTTCACTGGAGCCTGGGGACGAATCCCACGACCGTGCCGGCGAGTTTGAAAACCTATGTGGTGATTCTGCATGATGTGCAGAACTCCGCGAACAAGACGACGGGCGATACGCTGCACTGGTCGGCATTCAATATTCCGGGAACGGCGACGGGGCTGACGGAAGGGTTGGGGGCTGGCACGCTGGCGGATGGCACGGTGAATGGTCCGGGAATTCGCGGTGGTGCGAACGGGGTGTATTTCGGACCGGGTGCGCCGGCGGGTCCGTATCACCACTATGTGTTCGAGTTTTATGCGCTGGATACGAAGCTGGATTTGCAGGGGACGGCGACGCGCGACGATCTGATGAAGGCGATGGACGGGCACGTAGTGGGCAAGGCTGCGTATTTCGGGAGGTTTCCGGGGCCGGGGGAGTAGCGTTCGACGTCGCATCGATTCGGGGGAGAAACGATAGCGGCACCGCGAGGTCGCTCGTGCAGGCGCTGCCGGGCGGCCGGCTGGTGATGGAGAATTTTTCGCTGCGCGGGCTGATTCAGTTCGCGTATGGAGTGAGGGATTTTCAGATGGAGGGACTGCCCGCGTGGACTGACCTGGTGCACTACGATGTGCAGGCGAAGGCCGAGGGCGATTTTTCCGTGAAGCAGATGGAAGGTCCGATGCTGCAGGCGCTGCTGGAGGACCGGTTTCAACTGCGGGTGCATCGCGAGATTCGGCAGATGCCGGTGTATGAGCTGAGTGTGGCGAAGAGCGGGGTGAAGATGAAGGCGACGGGGCCGGGCGAGTGCGTTCCTTACGATGCGAACGCGGCTCCTCCGGTAGTGCACCTGTCGGGTGCGGGTGGGCTACCTGTTTTCTGCGGTTATCCGACGAACAGAGTGACGGGATCGAACCGGACTCTCGATGGTGCAGGGGTGAGCGCGGCGGTGCTGATTGCGAATCTATCGCGGCTGGCGGTGGATCGGTCGATTATCGATAAGACCGGTTTGGATGCTGGCTATGACGTGCATCTGGAATGGGCTGCCGATGCGCTGGCGGACGATGCGGGCGGAACGTCGATTTTTACAGCTTTGCAGGAGCAGTTGGGGCTGAAGCTGGAAGCGGCTAAGGGGCCGGTGGAAGTTTTGGTGATCGACAGTGTGAAGCGCGCTTCGCCGAATTAGTGGGCGAAGACTGTTTTTCGCAAAGGCGCGGTGAAAGAGTATGGGCGTGCGCACGAACCTGCAGATGCTGGAACTCCTCGGGGGAGATCCCGAATACCACGAGAATAATATCGAACCTGTCCCGGAGTTGCTGGTCGCTGAGCTTCGCGATGGCTTTAAGGAAGTCGATGGGTGTGTCGTGCCGCGGTCTTTTCATGCTTCATCCATCTGGTCCGAGACACGACCGCGGACGAATAACATCGACGACGAAAGCGGCTTCGAATGCAGCTTAAGCAAGGTGCACCTGGACAATTTTGTTGATCCGGGTATTTCCCTTTCAGAACTCGCAAGAATCGGGTGTGCCTACGCCATGTATTTGCGGCAAGCGCTCCTTGGCTCACCGCTGTTCGGCCAGTTCAGGATTATAGTCGATGCGCAAGAACCTGATACCGAACTCCAGGTGGGCAACGTCTGCTCCGTGCGGTTCCACAGGATTCGGCCAGCTCAGACATGGCTGGTCGATGACCTCGAAACATATAAAGAGAATGCTCTCTGGGTGTTTGAGTTTGAAAAGCGGGCTTCGCCGAATTAAGGCTCTGTCAGAGATCCAGGTTTTTGCGGGCCCATTCGAGGCTTTCGCGATTGTTGTCGTCTTCCAGTTTCAGCGCGGCTTCGGTGCTCAGGCCCGCCGTGTGCGGGACCGGTACCTTTGGCGGATTTTTGCGGACCATGTCCAGCGTTTTGGCCAGGTCGTGGCCGGGCAGGGGACTGCGGGGATCGTCGAAAGTCGACCAATACTTTGCCGTGTAGACGGGAATTTTCAGCGGTTCGCGCGTAATCATTTCCAGATCGAACATCAGATTCGGATCTTTCTGGCGCAGGGTGGTCACCATGCCTTTCAGATCGAGCAGTCCATTGCCTAACATCACTTCGGAGAGCAGAAAACCGTCTTCGTAGGGTTCGACGGCCATATCCTTTATGTGCGCGGAGAAGATGTACGGAAGCAGGTTGTTCATCGTCTCGGTGGGGTGTTCGCAGAGGGAGATGTTGTTGCCGAAATCGAAATGAACGCCGACCCAGGGGCTGCCGAGTTGTTTCATCCACGCGGCCTGTTCGAGCGAGCGCCAGCCTTTGTGATTTTCGAGCGCGAGGCGGACCTTATATTTCGCGAGCACGGGTTCGGCGCGGGCGACGGTGGCTTTGAGGGTTTCAAACTTCGCCCAAAAGGCGGCGAAATCGCTGAATTCTTCGTAGCGGCGCTGGGTGAGGGCGGCGTGGAGTCCATAGGCTCCGGCGAGGCTGGCGGATTTTACGTTGGCGTCGAAGGCGGGGAGCGCGGCGTCATTGGCGGGCAGGGGGATATCGAAGATGGCGCGCATGTTATAGGTTTCGAGCTTGTTACGGAACTTGCGGGCGTCTTCGGGATCGGCGGGCGGCAGGCGGGATTCGAGGCCACCATAACCGTTTTCGTGCGCCCAATCGATCATTTCGACTTTGGCGGCATTGTTGGCGCGGGAACGCTGGCCGAAACCGGCGGGGGCGACGCCAAGGCCGAGCTTGCCTTTGGGGTTGGAGACGGGGTCGGCGGCGAAGGCGCGGGAGGCAGTGAAGAGCGCGGTGGCGGCGAGGAGATCGCGGCGTGAAAGCGTGGCCGAAATGATTTGGCTGGACATTTGGAAGGAGTATATAACAACTGCGATGCGGATGCCAGAGGTTCGGGAGCCGATGGTGAGTATTACCAACAGAGAAGCGTGGTAGGCGGCTAAAGGTCGGTCCGGTAGTGCCGATGAGCCACTCATGAGCGATGCCTCGGCCCGGATTCTGCTGGTGGAAGATAACGAAATGAATCGCGATATGCTTTCGCGGCGATTGACGCGAAAGGGCTTTACGGTCACGATGGCCGTGGATGGGGCGCAGGGGCTGGAAATGGCCTCCGAGACGCATCCCGACCTGATTCTGCTCGACATGAGCCTGCCGGTGATCGATGGCTGGGAGGCGGCACGGCGGCTGAAGGCGAATCCGGACGTTTCGGGAATCCCTATCATTGCTTTGACGGCACATGCGATGTCGGACGATCGCCATCGCGCGATTGAGGCAGGTTGCGACGAGTACGACACCAAGCCGATCGAGTTTACGCGGCTGATCCTGAAGATGGAATCGCTGTTGCGCAGACCGTCGGTAGTTTGCGAGACGGTGTGAACGACCCACTGCATACGCGTCCGCTCGACCCACTGCATACGCGTCCGCTCGACGCGCAGAATATGCGTCCTCTATTGATTGTGGACGACGACGAGAACAACCGGAATCTGCTGTCGCGGCGGTTGCGGAGCGCGGGCTATTACGTGGAGGTTGCCAAAGGCGGGCCGGAGGCGATCGCGCTGATGGAAACGGTCGACATGGATCTGGTGCTGCTGGACATCATGATGCCGGGGATGAGCGGCGTGGAGATGCTGCGGATACTGCGGTCGAAGCGCTCGGCATCGGAACTGCCGGTGATCATGGTGACGGCGCTCGGCGAGACCAGGGACATTGTGGAAGCTCTCAACCTGGGGGCCAACGACTACATCACCAAGCCGGTGGATATGGCGGTGGCGCTGGCGAGGATCGAGACCCAGTTGCGACGCAGGCGTGCCGAGGAGGAACTGGCCGATAGCCGGGAGCGTCTGGCGCTGGCGATGCGCGGCACCAACGACGGCATGTGGGACTGGGACCTGCGACGGGACACCGTTTATTATTCCCCCCGCTGGAAGGAGATGCTGGGGATCGGTGACGAGGAGCTCAGCGTATCGCCGGAAGAATGGATGCGCCTGGTGCATCGCGACGATATCGCGGATCTGCGCCAGTTGCTGGCCGCCAGCCAGTTGCGGTCCGGCGCGGGGGATTTCCTGAGCGAACATCGTTTACGCCACGCCGATGGCAGCTACCGGTGGATGCTGTGCCGCGCGGTGGTGCAGAGATCGCCCAACGGCACCGCGGTGCGCATGGCCGGATGCATTACGGACGTGAACCAGTCGAAGGCGCGGGATCCGCTCACCGGCCTGCCCAACCGTCTGGCGTTTCACGAATACGTTCAGGACGTTCTCGCGCGGCAGCGTGCGGGGCTCGGTACGGGCTTTGCGGTCTATTTCATCGATCTGGACCGCTTCAAGCTGGTCAACGACAGTCTGGGGCATGCGGCGGGAGACCAGTTGCTGCTGGAAATCGGGCAGCGGCTCGAAGGCATGGTGCGGGCGCCGAAACAGGGCACGGTGTCGCGACGGCCGGACGCGCTGGCGCGTCTGGGCGGGGATGAATTCGCGCTGCTGGTGGAAAACGTGGAAGACGCGGAGCAGGCGCGCGCTCTGGGTGCGCGTTTGCTGGAGGAGATCTCCGCGGGGTCGCGCATTGTGGGCAGGGAATTGTTCACAACGGCGAGTATCGGGGTGGTGCTCGGTTCGCCGGATTACACGACTTCGCCGCAACTGGTGCGCGACGCCGATACGGCTATGTATCGCGCCAAAGCGCTGGGCAAAAACCGCTGCGAACTGTTCGACGCGGCGATGCGCGAGGATGCCATATTCCGACTGGAGATGGTCAACGATCTGCAGCGGGCGCTCAGCCGGCACGAGTTCGAGGTTTACTATCAGCCCAAAGTCCAGGTGGCCGCGCGGCAGATTGCCGGCTTCGAGGCGCTGCTGCGATGGCATCATCCCACGCGCGGACTGATTTCGCCCACGCAGTTTATTCCCATCGCCGAGGAGACCGGGCTGATTGTTCCGATCGGCATGTGGGTTCTCGAGGAGGCGTGCCGGACGATGCACCGGTGGCACGGCGAGTTTCCGGCCGATCCGCCGCTCGATATCAGCGTGAATCTTTCCGTACGGCAACTGCGGCAGCCGGACGTTCTGGACGAAATCGAGGCGATTCTGCGGCGCACGGGCATCGCGCGCGGCACGATTCAGATGGAAGTGACTGAAAGCATTCTGATGGAAGACCCGCACGCGGCGCTGGGAATTCTGACGCGGCTGAAGCTGCTCGGAGTGGGGCTGAAGATCGACGATTTCGGGACAGGCTATTCGTCGCTGCGGCAACTGGCGGATATGCCGTTCGATTCGCTGAAGATCGACCGCTCATTTATCGAAAACGTCTGCGACGGGGATAGCGGCGAGAACATGGTTCGGACCATTATCGAAATGGCGAAAAACCTCGGAATTGGCGTGATTGCCGAGGGGGTGGAGACGGTTTGTCAGCTGGATAAGCTGTCGCGCCTGGGGTGCGACCGCGTGCAGGGACATTATTTTTCGGTTGCGCTCACAGCAGGCGAAGCGGCGCAGGTGCTGGGGAATCCGGCGGAAATGATGAATGCCGCAGGCCGGGGCTGAACGAATCATGGCTTTTTGTCTGACAACACCGTGCGTTTTGTCCTACATTTGATTGCCGATTCGCCTAATGTTCACCGGCACAACCGCCGATTTCCGTATTAGTCCGATGACGCTGAGAGCCTTGATCGCCGCCGTTTTCCTGTTGATGGCCGGTGGTGCACCGACCATTGCGATGGCGGGCGACATTGCGGTGGTAGTGCGGCCCGACACGCCCGCCGACAATCTGAGCCTGAGAGAAGTGCGCGATCTCATGCTGGGCGAGAAACAGTTCTGGAATTCCAGCCTGCGTGTCACGCTTCTGATCCGCGCTCCGGCGGCGCGCGAGCGCGACGTGGTCCTCAAGGTCATTTATCACATGACGGAGGCGCAGTTCCGGCAGTACTGGATTTCCAAGGTCTTCCGCGCGGAGATCACCGCCGGGCCCAAGATTGTTTACTCCAACCAGATGGCGACGGGCCTGGTGGCGGCGCTGCCCGGTTCGGTCTCGTTCGTGGATGCGGACGAGGCGCCCAAGGGTTTGAAGATTCTCAGAATCGACGGCAAGCTGCCGGGAGACGCCGGCTATCCACTCAAGTGAAAATCATGCATCGAATCTATAAGAACATCGCGGTGTTGCTGTTGATGACGCCGCTGCTGAGAGCGCAGTCGCCGGACGATCATCAGCTCATTCTGCAACTGGCGGAAGAAGTCAGGGAATTGCGGGCCGAGGTGAGCCGTTTGAAGGGTGAAGCGGTAACAGCGCAGCCCGCTTCGCCAACGCAAACGCCGCTGGCCGCTGCTTTGGTTCAACAGCCGTCCGTACCTCCGCCCGCGGATATGGATTCGCATGACCATATGATGGCGGTGCCCGATGGTCCGGAACTGCATTTTCGCGGCTTTTTCGACGTCGATTTCGACGACGGCGCGGTGGCGCAGAACCTGCAATATCCGCTGGGGGTTCCGGCTCACAGCAGCTTTCGATCGGGGGAATTCGATCTGTTCATGAGCTCTCAGCTATCAGAGAGGCTCAGTTTTCTGGCGGAGACGGTGTTTTCGAGCGACCAGACGAATAACTTTGAGGTGGATCTGGAGCGCTTCCAGCTGACGTATCAGCCGAGCCAGTATTTTCAGGTCAGTGCCGGGCGCTTTCACACGGCGATCGGGTACTACAACACGGCGTATCATCACGGGCTCTGGTTTTCGACCGCGACCGGGCGCCCGTTCATGGACTATTTCGAAGATGCCGGCGGGGTGTTGCCGGTGCATGAAGTGGGTGTCACGACAACCGGCCGGGTGCCGGGCTCTGGCAAACTCAACCTGCACTGGGTGGCGGAGATGGGCAACGGGAGCGCTGAATTCGGGAGCGCCAATTTCGGAGACGGGGTGCAGAACTTCGCGTCCGACCGCAATAAGAAAGACGTGAACTTAGCTTTGTATGCGCGGCCGCAGCGGTTTCCGGGGCTGCAGGCGGGCGGGTCCTGGCTGCGTGGCGGGATTGTTCCGGTGGCGACGGGCATCCACATGAGTCAGAACGTGGCGAGCGCATACGTGGTTTACGTGAATGGAAAGTGGGAGTTCCTGAACGAAGCGGTGCTGTTGCAGCACCAGTTGCCGGATGGCGGAAGATCTTACAACTCGCCCATGGGCTACACGCAGTTTTCACGCGCTTTCGGAATCTACCGGCCTTACTTTCGTTTCCAGGAGGCGAATATTCCAGACAACGATCCGGCGTCGCCGTTTGTGGGGCGATATGAGGGGCCGTCGGCGGGGCTGCGTATTGATTTCTTTACTTATGCCGCTTTGAAATTGCAGTACAACCGGGTGTATCTGCGCAATCAGCCGGAGCAAAACGGTTTCGAGACGCAGATGGCGTTCACGTTCTAGTTTGGGCGAAAAACATGACGATCCGGCGACGATTACTCCTCTCCAATCTGGCGATCCTGACATTGCTCAGCTGTAACGTCGGCCTGCATTTCTGGAGCGACCGCAAACGCGAGGCGGCATTTGAAGAACTGCACCACGCCATATCCAGACAGGCTCTGATCGGCAGCGTGAGCGAAAAGCTGAACGATTACCAGAAGCAGATTATGCTGCTCAGCCAGATGCCGACGGCGGAGCAGAACCACGGGGCGTCCGCGGACGATGTGGCGCAGTTCAACGGAATACTGAACGACGTGGAAGCGCAGGTGCGGCAACTGGTGGCGCTGGCCGATCCGGCGGGCAGGACGAAGCTGGAGGCGTTTGCCGTGGTTTACCGGCATCTGAGCGCATCGTGGCAGATTTTTTACCGCACGTTCGGGCGGGATCAGACTACCGCCATCACGGAAGTAGTGACCAATATCGAGCCGCTGGGAAGGCAGGCCACGGAAGTGTTGCTGCCCGGTCTGAAGCAGGACGAGAGAGTTCGCGTGGAGGCGGCGAGCGAGCATTTTTACACCGTCGCGGCGATGGTGAACGAGGTAACGATCGCGATTTTTCTGATATCGGGGCTGCTCGCCGGGCTGGTGGGGTTTCTGGTTTCGAGACGCATCACGTGCGGCCTGAATGTCCTGATGGTGGGAGCCGACACGCTGGGCGCGGGCCATCTGAACTATCGCATTCCGGCGCTGGATGCGGCCGCCGGTGAAGATTCGTCCGGCGACGAGCTGGGAGATCTGGCGCGGAGCTTCAACGGCATGGCGGAGCGGCTGGATTCGACGCACGGAGAACTGGAGCGGCGGCAGCAGAAGCTGGAAGTACTGCGCGAGGCGGCCGAGACCGCCAATCGCGCGAAGAGCCAGTTTCTGGCCAACATGAGTCACGAACTGCGCACGCCCATGAACGCGATCATCGGCTACAGCGAAATGGTGATCGACGAAGCGACCGATCTTGGTCTGGAAGATTCGCTGGGCGATTTGCAGAAGATTCAGGCGGCGGGCAAACACCTGCTGGCGCTGATCAGCGACATTCTCGATCTGTCGAAGATCGAGGCGGGGCGGATGGAACTTTATCCGGAGACCTTCGAAGTGCGGGGCATGATCCAGGATCTGGCCGCGACGGTGCAGCCGCTGGTGGAAACGAATTCCAACGAACTGACCACCGAAGTGGCGGCCGGCGTGGGTTCCATGCATACCGACCTGACCAAGGTTCGGCAGGCGATGCTGAACCTGTTGAGCAATGCGTGCAAATTCACCAGAGCCGGTGCGATCCGCATCCGTGTGCGTCAGGAGATGACGGACGGCCGCGCGTGGGTGATTTTTCAGGTGGTGGATTCCGGCATCGGGATGGAGCGGGAGCGCGTGTCTAAGGTGTTTGAAGCGTTTACGCAGGCCGATACCTCCACCACCAGGAAGTATGGCGGCACGGGCCTGGGGCTGACGATCACGCGCAAATTCTGCGAAATGATGGGCGGAGATATTTCCGTGGAGAGCGTGATCGGGGATGGTACCACGTTCACGATCCGGCTGCCGGCGGAGGTGCCTGGCGCGGAGAGATCGGCAGAAAACGAGCCACTGCAGGCGCTGGCGAAAGCCGTGGGGTCGACGGCCGACGGACAGTCGGTATGCGACGTGAGCGGTTCGGTGCTGGTGATTGACGACGATCCGGCGGCGCAGGGTTTGATGCACGCCTATCTGGTGAAGGCCGGGTATCTGGTGACGATTGCGTCGGGTGGAATGGAGGGGCTGGAACTGGCGCGAAAGCTCAGGCCCGACATGATTACCCTGGACGTGATGATGCCGCGCGTGGACGGCTGGAGCGTTCTGTCGGGCCTGAAGGCGGATCCGGAACTGGCCGCGATTCCCGTGATTGTCATCAGCATGGTGGAGAACCAGAGTATGGCCTATTCGCTGGGCGCCGCAGAATATCTGGCGAAGCCGGTGAATCGCGATCGTCTGATTTCGGTCCTGCAGGAGTACCAGCCCCGGTCGCGGCAGACGGCGTGATGTTGCGCTAGTCGGGCTTTGGCTCGCCGCGCCAGTGGTGCAAACGGCTGGCACGCTTGGCCTACGCATTCTCCAAAAAGTGGCAGAACCTGCGTCGGCGCTGGCACTTCACTTTGCTTATCACAACTTCATCAGAAACCACGGCTCGCTTCGCGTCTCGCCCGCGATGGCTGCCGGGGTGACGGATCGGACCCGGACGTTGGAACGACCTAATCGCCGCATGGGCAAAACTTAAAGAGGCGGGGCGATCCACGCTGAGATCGCCCCGACCGTTCTTATAGCCAGCCCCTCCTTTGAGCGTCCCGCAGCAGGGCACGAGCGTATTGCTCTCCAGTCAGGGCGTACCTGTTTCGACGGCGTTGAACTCTCCCGTTCGCCTCCGCCAAAGCGTATTCACTGTAAACACGGTCCCAGTCTGGACCGAAGGATTGAACGATGCTACGCATCATTTTGCGTTGGGTCATAGTTCAGATAGTCTACTGCGGAGAATTGCTGTTTTTTGGGTTTAATGTAGTTTTAATTGACATCGCCGGGAAACGGTCCCCCGGCCATCTCCGCACTAACGCCCCACCACCCGATGTTCCGTTCCAGGCAATATTCACGCATCTGTGATAGTATTCCGTTTTTATAACGGAGGCATTCCGTGAAGGTATACGAGACAAAGGACATCAGAAACGTGGGCATTGCAGGTCACGGCCACTGCGGAAAGACTTCCGTGGTGGCCGGTCTGCTTTTTGCGTCAGGAGCGACGAATCGCCTGACGCGGGTCGATGAAGGCAATACGATCACCGACTACGACGAGGAGGAGATCCAGAGGAAGCTGACGATTTCCACCTCGGTCGCCGCTATCGAGTGGAAAAAGACCAAGATCAACATATTAGACACGCCGGGGTTTAACCTTTTCACCAACGACGCCAACGCGACGCTGATCGCGGCGGATGCGCTGATCATTGTGGTGGACGCGGTGGCGGGCGTGCAGGCGCAGACGGAAAAAATGTGGGCTTACGCGGATCAGCGCGGGCTGCCGCGCGCCATCGTCATCAATAAACTCGACCGCGATCGCGCCAGTTTCGAGCGCACGATGGAGAGCATACGGGAACGCTTCGGGCGCGCCGCGATTCCGATCCATTTGCCGCTGGGCAGTGAGAAGGACTTCACGGGTGTAATCGATCTGGTCCACATGAAGGCGCATGTTTTTGTGCCGGATGGCGACGGGAAATCGACGCAGCAGGAGATTCCGGCCGCTTATGCCGAGGCGGCGAAGAAGGCGCACGAGGAACTGGTGGAACTGGTGGCCGAGGGCAAGGACGATCTGCTGGCCGAATTTTTCGAAACGGGAACGCTGCCGGAAGAGCATATTGTCAGCGGGCTCGACGAGGAAATGCGCAAGGATCTGGTGTTTCCGGTGCTGTGCATGTCGGGGCTGCACGACGTGGGGTCGGACAGGCTGCTGGATTTGATTGTGGAGGCATTTCCTTCGCCCGTCGACCGGCCGCCGGCGAACGTGACGCTGAACGGGAAAGAGACGGAGCGGGTTTGCGCCGATTCCGGGCCGGTGGCGGCTTTCGTATTTAAGACGACGGCCGATCCTTTTGCGGGACGCATCTCGTTTTTCAAGGTGCTTTCCGGCGTGGTGAAGAATGATGCCAACATATTCAATACCAGGCGAGACACTCTGGAGCGGCTGGCGCATATTGGCGCGCCGCTGGGCAAGACGATCCTGCCGGTAGGCGAACTGCATGCCGGAGATATCGGAGCGGTCGCCAAGCTGAAGGAGACGCTGACCGGAGACACGCTGACCGACAAGGCTTCGCCAGTGGTTTTTCCTCCGGTGAAAGTGGCGGAGCCCTCGATCGCCTTCGCGGTGGAAGCCAAGAGCCGCAACGACGAAGACCGCATGGGGAACGCGCTGCACAAACTGCTCGAAGAGGATCTTTCGCTGCGTTTTTATCGCGATCCGCAGACGCGGGATTTCCTCGTGGCGGGGACCGGGCAGCAGCACGTGGAGATCGCCGTGAGCCGGCTCAAGAAGCGCTATGGAGTGGACGTGACGCTGAAGCCGCCGCGTATTCCGTATCGCGAGACGATTCGCGGCAATGCGGACGTGCAGGGGCGGCACAAAAAACAGACCGGCGGCCATGGCCAGTTCGGGGATTGCTGGATCCGTATGGAGCCGCTGCCGCGGGGCGGGGGCTTTGAGTTCGCCAACGCAGTATTCGGCGGGTCGATTCCCAAAAACTATATTCCGGCGGTGGAAAAAGGGATTCTGGAAACGTCGGAACGCGGGTTTCTGGCCGGTTATCCGATGGTGGATTTCAAGGTGACGGTGTATGACGGGTCATATCACGACGTGGATTCTTCGGAACTGGCGTTTAAGCTGGCGGCGAGGAAAGCGTTCCGGGCGGCGATGCAGACGGCCAAGCCGACTTTGCTGGAGCCGGTGATGAATGTCGAAATACAGGCACCGGTGGAATACGCAGGCGACCTGATGGGCGACCTCAACAGCCGGCGCGGACGGATTTCGGGGATGGAGACGCAGGGTTTAACGCAAATTGTGAAGGCTCACGTCCCAATGGCGGAGATGCTGAGCTACCAGAGCGATCTGACCTCGATGACGCAGGGACGAGCGTCTTTTTCCATGGAATTCGACCACTACGATTATGTTCCTCAGATTCAAGCCGATAAGATAGTAGCGGCCGCGAAGGCGGCTAAGACGGGCGAAGAAGATGCCGAGGAAGAATAAACCGGAATTGCTACTTGTGTAGTAATTTTTAAGAAGGTTTACAAAACGGGGTTACAGCCGTGTGACCGATCCGTCACGGCTGTGATAGCCTGTTTAAGGTAGTATGGAGCCGGTGTTCGTTTTTTTAGGAGATTGAATGGCTAAGAACCCGCGCAGAACGCACTGGTCTCACACCATATTTCATAGTGGCCGATGTCGGCATTTTGTTGCAGCCGGGCTTTCGTCGCTATTGATCGCACTCCCGGCGTTTTCACAGCAATCCGGCATCCAAAGTTCTTTCCTGCCCGCCATCATTCACACCCCCGCAGCAGTTGGTTTTGTACCCGACATCGCGGAAACCGAACATCTGCCTTACATTACTGAAGTCACCAGGGAGAACCAGGGTACGTCGGTATTCCACCCCACCATCTCCGATGTTCTGATTCAGCAGGCGGAAGAAAAGTTTCGCAGCGGCAGCAAATTCTACGCGGCCAGCGATTTCGACCACGCGCGGTCGGAGTTCGATGGCGCGATTGCGCTGATGCTGAGGGCGTCGGACGAGCCGACCAACCGGAGTCTTTTCGAACATACGCTCGAAGAGATGGTGGACGCGATCAACCGGTTCGATCTGACGGGTATGGGCGCGGCTGAGACCGACGATGTCCCGGGTTTCGATAAGGCGCCAATCGACGATATCCTGCAGATGACGTTTCCGGTGGATCCGGCGATCAAAGATAAAGTGGTGACGCAGTTGAAGACGACGTCGTCGGTGTTGCCGCTGACGGTGAACGATGCGGTGCTCGGCTACGTGAATTATTTCAGCGGACGCGGTCACAAGACGATTGAAAACGGGCTGATACGCGCGGGTAAGTACGATGCGATGATCACGAAGATTTTCGCCGAAGAGGGCGTGCCGCCGGAACTGATCCGGCTGGCGCAGGCGGAATCGGGCTTCATGCCACGCGCGGTGTCGGTGGCGGCGGCGAAGGGTATGTGGCAGTTCGTGAAGTTTCGCGGCAACGAGTACGGCCTGATGCAAACGCCATGGACGGACGATCGGCTGGACCCGGAAAAGGCCACCCGTGCGGCCGCGCATCATCTGCACGATCTTTTCAACGAGTTTCACGACTGGTATCTGGCTATGGCGGCGTATAACTGCGGGCCCGGCGTGATCGAGAAAGCGGTGGAGCGGACGGGGTATGCGGATTTCTGGGAACTGCGTGCGCGCAAAGTGATTCCGGCGGAAACCGCGAACTACGTGCCGATTATTCTGGCGATGACGATTGTGTCGA
>Ga0302140_10002810_pt1 | contig 22529 bp, 17 predicted proteins | sample I_Bog_E1_1_FD_202095 | JGI IMG/M metagenome (GOLD analysis project Ga0302140, IMG submission 202095) | Peat permafrost microbial communities from Stordalen Mire near Abisko, Sweden - I_Bog_E1_1 | ecosystem: Environmental > Terrestrial > Soil > Wetlands > Peat | place: Sweden: Abisko, Stordalen... | reverse complement strand
CGCGCCATGCAGGACGCGTTGGCCCAGGTGGCCAGCCAGCTCGGCCGCGAGTACGACCTTGTCATCGGCGGTCGCAGTTTGAAGACCGAAGGCAAGATCCGCTCGCTGAACCCCGCGCGTCCTGCGCAGGTGGTGGGCGTGCACCAGAAGGCCGGCGCCGAGCATGCCGAGCAAGCCATGCAGGCCGCCTTGCAGGCCTTCGAAACCTGGAGCCGTACCAGCACCGAGACACGCGTTTCCCTGCTGCTCAACGCAGCGGCGATCATCCGCAGCCGCAAGTTCGAGTTCTGCGCGTGGCTAACCTACGAGGTAGGCAAAAACTGGGCCGAGGCCGATGCCGACGTGGCCGAGACCATAGACTTTCTGGAGTTCTACGCGCGCGAAGCGTTGCGCCTTGCCGCGGCCACTACGCCCATTCAATATCCCGGTGAGCGCAACCGGCTGCTCTACATCCCGCTGGGCGTGGGCGCGGTCATTCCTCCCTGGAACTTTCCCTTCGCTATCATGGCGGGGATGACGGCGGCTTCCATCGTCACCGGTAACACGGTCATCCTCAAGCCATCCAGCGATTCGCCCACCATCGCAGCCAAGTTCGTGGAAGTGCTGGAAGAAGCCGGCATCCCCGGCGGCGTGGTGAACTTCTGCCCCGGCTCGGGAGCCACGTTCGGCAACGCCATTGTGGAGCATCCCAAGACGCGCTTCATCGCCTTCACCGGCTCAAAATCCGTCGGCCTCGACATTCATGAACGTGCCGCCCACACCCAGCCGGGACAGATCTGGATCAAGCGCACCATCCTGGAGATGGGCGGCAAGGATTCCATCCTCGTCTGCGCTGACGCCGATCTCGACGCCGCTGTTGACGGTGTCGTCGCCTCCGCATTCGGCTTCAGCGGACAAAAATGTTCGGCCTGCTCGCGGGCCATCGTCGAAGCGCCCCTCTACGACATTTTTGTCGAACGCGTACGCGAGAAAGTCGCTGCCCTCAAAGTCGGCGATCCGGTCAGCAACATGAACCTGGGCCCGGTCATCAACAAGTCGGCGCTTGACTCCATGCTCGGCTACATCGAAGCGGGCAAGAGGGAGGGCCGCCTGATCGCCGGAGGCAACGCTCCCCAAACCGAGGACGGCGGCTTCTTCCTCGAGCCGACAGTTTTCGCGGAGATTCCCCCGCACGGAGTGCTTGCCCAGGAAGAGATCTTTGGACCAGTGCTGGCCATCATCAAGGTCAACAGCTACGAAGAGGGCCTGGCCGTAGCCAACAACACCGAGTACGGCCTCACCGGCGCCATCTACAGCGGCGACCGCGCCACGCTCGATCACGCATCCAACGAGTTCCACGTCGGCAATCTCTATCTGAACCGCAAATGCACCGGCGCCATGGTCGGCGCGCATCCCTTCGGCGGATTCAACATGAGCGGCACCGACTCCAAAGCCGGCGGGCCGGACTATCTCTACCTCTTCACCCAAGCCAAAAGCGTTGCCGAACCACTGCGTGGGGCAGACGCTCGCTAACCGCTCGCAATGGCTTCTGTGGGCCTACATGTCGGCGCTCCAGAAGAATGGATGAGAATGGCACTTCCATCCTGAGCGGAGATTGGCGCGATTTCTGCGCAAATCTTCGTCGGCGGATCTGCCTTGAGAATTGGAGAGCAAAAGCCAAACCGGGCACTGTCATCGCTGAGGCGCAGCCGAAGGATCCGCGGTTGCCTTTCCATGGCCTTGGGTGGAACGCCGGTTCCATGCAAGACGGCGGCTGCACTTCGGGACCTAGGCGATAAGCCTCGGAAACACCGCACAGTCTTCCCGAGAACGTGTGGCAGTTCCGTGGGAAGACCGGGCATCGAGTTCAAGAAACTCCTGGAACACTTCGTTGGAAAGCAGCTGGCCCGGGGCGGTGAGCCGGATTGTCTTTCCGTCCGATAGGAGGAGGCCGTCCTTGGCGAGACTCGCCACTACCTGTAGCGCGGAGGCCACCAAATCGGCGCCAAACTCCCGCTGCATGGCTTCCACATCGACGCCTCGATTCAGGCGCAACCCCAGGAACCACGCCTCTTCATGCTGCTGGCTCACCGAGTGCCAGGTCGCTCCCGCCGGTTCAGGGCCGGAAAGAAAAGCGGCCAGGTCGCCGGTGGTGGTGCAGCGCAGCACCTGCCCCGGCGAATCCGGCCGAACGCCCTGCAATCCAAGGCTACAGCCAAGCGGCTCGTGGCTCGACGCGTAGAGGGCGGAGGAAGCGTCAAGGCCCAGGCCCAGATACGGTCGCCGCTCCCAATAGCGCAGATTATGACGCGAGCCGAATGCGGGGCGGCAAAAATTCGAGATCTCATACTGCTCGAGGCCCGCCTGGCCCAGCCGTTCAAGGGCTCGCGTGTACATCTGGGCCATGGCGTCGTCGCTGGGTACGAGGCCCGCCGAGTAGCGCGCTCCGCCGGCAAGCATCTCGCGGCCAAGACGAGAATCCTCGTCCACCTCCAGCATGTAAATGCTGGCGTGAGGCACTCCGGAGTCCAGCAGCACGGAGAGAGATTCTTCCCACGAGGCGGAGGTTTGTCCGGCAAGTCCGGCGATCAGATCGACGTTGAGGTTGGTGAAGCCGGCGGCGCGTAGCCGGCTCAGATCGTCCTCGACAATGGCGCGGGAGTGAAGTCGTCCGCTCGCGTGCGCTTCCCGATCGATGAAGGACTGCACACCTAGGCTGACGCGCGTGACACCCACTGACTGGAAGGCCCCAAGCGTTTCGTCCGCAATTTGCCCAGGCGCGGATTCAACCGTAATCTCCGCGTCTCGATCCACGTCGAATTCGGAGCGCACGGCGGAGAAAAGGCGTTCCAGCAGTTCGGGCGCGAGCAGGCTCGGTGTGCCACCGCCCAGGTAAATCGTGTCGACCCTGCGCGGCAATTCGACTTGGAGGTTTGCTGCCCAATCGGGAGATGCTGAAAGGTCCTCGATCAGGCGATCGACGTAACGCTCGTGCTCGCTGGCCGGATACACGCCGGAGGCAAAATTGCAATACGTGCACTTGGAGCGGCAAAAAGGAATCGAAAGATAGAGCCCGAGCTTGTTCCGCCGCATCGCATCCATGAAGAGTTATTGTTTCATGCACGCCCCGGGTTGGTGGTGGGAGATGGCTAGACGTCGCGTGCAAGAATCGAAAGAAGGAGAAATCTGTTGAAAGCTTGGCCTGTTCTAGGCATATTGTCTGTCCAAACCATTCTTTTTCTTGCCCATTGGTTGATCTATTCCACGGTTGTCGTTTTTGGGGGCGATCTCAGTCCAGCATCCGTTCCGTTATTTCGCATCGTGCTCTTGTTATTGGCATTCTCTTTCATTCCTGCTGCTTTACTGAACTACCGGTTTGCGAATCCCCTGGTTGGACTGCTCTACAAGGTCGCCGCGATTTGGCTTGGGTTCCTGAGTTTCTTCTTCTTTGCAGCGTGTGCCAGTTGGCTGACCTGGCTTGCGCTCTTGTTGTGTGTGCACCAACCAACATTCGCAAATGGCAGGCCGTTGATTGCGGGTATTTGTTTTGGACTTGCCTTCCTTGCGGGCATTTATGGGTTGGTCAATGCGTACTGGTTGCGCGTTCGCCATGTTCTCGTGCGTCTCGCCAATCTCCCCGTTTCCTGGCAGGGCCGCACGGCACTGCTGATCAGCGATCTGCACCTCGGCCACATCAATGGGGAACACTTCAGCCGACGCATTGTGGAGCACGCCTTGCGGTTGAGGCCGGACGCGATCCTGTTGCCTGGGGACGTCTACGATGGCGGCAAGGTGGATGCGGAGCGGGTGATTGCGCCATTCAAGCGACTGGATCCGCCGCTCGGCATGTACTTCGCTACAGGAAATCACGATGAATTCGGTGAGACCTCCCGTTTCCTGGCCGCGTTGCGCGGCGTCGGCGTCCGGGTGCTCCGCAATGAAAAGGCGGTTGTGGACGGCTTGCAGATCCTCGGTGTTCCCTACCATGAGACCACGCACCCGATGCAATTGCGCACCACGCTGCAAGGCTTGAAGATCAATCGGACCCGCGCCAGCATCCTCCTCAGTCATGTACCCAACCGATTGCCTATCGTGGAAGAGGCGGGCGTCAGTCTGCAACTCTCCGGGCACACCCATGGAGGCCAGTTTGTGCCGTTCACCTGGCTTACCCGGCGAGTCTTTGGCAAGTTCACCTATGGTCTGCATGCGTTTGGCGGTTTGCAGGTTTACACGTCGTACGGCGCGGGTACCTGGGGGCCTCCCATGCGCGTCGGAACCAGCCCGGAACTGGTGCTGCTCACGTTTGAATCTGCAGTCCGTGCTAAAATGTAGCAACGTTGCTACATTGGAGGACGGACCGTGACCATCACCACGCTTTCCAGCCGGGAATTCAATCAGGACACCGGCAAGGCCAAGCGAGCCGCGCGCAAAGGCCCGGTGTTCATCACCGATCGCGGCAAGCCCAAGCATGTCCTGCTCTCCATCCACGATTATCAGAAAATCACAATGAAAGATGCCACGATATTCGATTTGCTGACAATGCCCGGTGCAGGCGATATCGACTTCGATCCGCCTCGATTTGGCGACGAATCGATCCGTCCAGCGGATTTCTCGTGATGTACCTGCTCGACACCCATGTGCTTTCTGAAATCCGCAAGGCTTCGCGGACGAAGGCGGCCAGTCCAAGGATCGATCTCCATGTCCATAGGTGGCTCAAAGGTGTTTCCGCGTTGGATCTCTATGTGTCTGTCGTCACCATTCTTGAGTTGGAGCGTGGGTACCATCTTCTCAAGGACCGCGATGAGCCGCAGGCCGAATTGATTCGCTCATGGATTCGCGACAGAGTTTTGCCTGGGTTCAATGGCCGGATTCTCCCGGTTGACTTGCCAGTTGTCCTGCGATGTGCCGGCATAAGTCCTGGCAAGCCAATCGAGTACCGCGACTCGCTAATTGCGGCGACTGCTCTCGTCCATGGGATGACGGTAGTCACACGCAACGTTCGCCATTTTGTAGCTTCCAGCGCCACTCTTCTCAATCCTTGGGAAGCGTAGCGGGCGTGACGGGGCACTTGTGATTTAGACTTGGCAGTCAATCCAACCGAGGCTCTTGCATGCACTCTACGCGTAAACGTTTTCTGAATCTCGTTGTGGCTGTTGTTCTCACTTTTTCGGCTCAAGCCTTTGCGCAAGGGGCCTCGGCACCCGCGGCCGGACCCAACCTCAGTTTTCCCACCGTTCTCTATGGTGCGGCGTACTACAACGAGTACATGCCCGGCGACGACGCCGAGCATGTCGCACGCCTGGAAAAAGCCGTGGCCCTGATGAAAGACGCCGGCCTCAACGTGGTCCGCATGGGCGAATCCACCTGGAGCCTCTGGGAGCCCGAGGACGGCCGCTTTGAATATGCCTGGATGGACCGCGTAGTCGATGCCATGGGCAAAGCCGGGATCAAGGTCATCATGGGCACGCCTACGTACTCCCTTCCGGCGTGGATGGCGCACCAGCACCCGGAGATTCTTGCCGATCGCATCCCCGGCGGCATGTTTGGCGGCCAGCCCATCAAGAGCGCTTACGGCATCCGTCAGAACATGGACACCGATTCGCCCGCCTACCGCTTCTACGCGGAACGGCTGATCCGCCACATCGTGGCCCACTACAAGGACAACCCAACCGTGATCGGCTGGCAGCTCGACAACGAAACGAGCAGCTACGAGGCGGCGAATCCGGATGTCTTCATCGGCTTTCAGCATTACCTGGAGAAGAAGTTCGTCACGCCGGAAGCGTTGAGCAAGGCGTGGTTTCTGAACTACTGGGGTGAAAACCTGCATACCTGGGAAGACCTGCCCAAGCGCGACGGCACCATTTCGACCGGTTACAAGCTGGAGTGGACACGCTGGAGCCAGATGCGCGTGACCGACTTTCTCCATTGGCAGTCCGCGTTGGTACGCGAGTGCGCCGGCCCGCGGCAGTTCATCACTACGGATTACGGCAGCATGATGAAGCGCGATGTGAACGAAGAGGCCGTTGCCGGGGCGCTCGACATTGTGGCCGACAACATCTACCACGGAACGCAGGACCATTACGATGGCTCCTTTCAAGCGATTCAATCCGACTTCTCGCGTTCGTTGCGCAACACGAATTTTCTGGTGACGGAAACCAACGCGCAGACCATTGGCTGGACCTCGGGAGGGCAGTTTCCGCCGTACGATGGGCAGATGCGCCAGGATGTGTACACGTATCTGGCCAGCGGCGCCAACATGGTGGAGTACTGGCACTGGGCTTCCATCCACGGCAACCAGGAAACGTATTGGAAAGGCATCCTGTCGCACGATCTGGAGCCCAACCGCGCGTATGCCGAGGTAAGCCGCACCGCGCATGAGTTGCAAAAGATCGGCCCGCATCTTGTCGGCTTGCAGATCCACAACCAGGTCGCAATCCTTTGGAGCCGCGACTCGGCCAACGCCATCAGCTTTATGCCCTACGGCGGCGCCGTGCCGGCGAGCAGCTGGACAGGCGATCCGGATGGTTATGTTTCGTTGGTGCAGCAGATGCACAAGTCGCTTTATGACTTGAATGTGGGTTCCGATTTCGTGTTCCCCGAGACGCAGGATTTCTCGCAGTACAAGCTGCTGATTGTGCCGGCGCTCTATATTGCGGACGACGCCCTGCTGCAACGCATCTCCGATTACGTGAAGGCCGGCGGCCATGTGGTGATGACCTTCAAGAGCGGATTCGCCAATGAGAACTCCGCCGTGCGCTGGGTGCGCGCACCCGGTCCGCTGCGCGAGGCGGCCGGCATCAGCTATCAGGAGTTTTCCAGCCTCGAACATCCCCTTGCTCTGAAGGGCGATCCGTTCAAGGCTGGGCCAGAAAACAAGGTTTCATCCTGGGCGGAGTTTCTGCTACCCGAACACGCCAAACCGCTGGCCTATTATGACCATCCGTTTTTCGGTAAGTGGCCGGCCATTACCGAGAACGAATTCGGTAAAGGCACGCTGCTCTATGAAGGAACCTATCTTTCCGATGCCCTGCAAACCACACTGCTGGGAGAAACGCTCCAGAAGGCGGGCGTCACAGGCGTCGTGCAGCAAATGCCCGCCGGCGTGCACGTGCAGCACGGTGTAAACGGCCTGGGAAAGAAGCTTCACTACTTCTTCAACTATTCCAGCGGGGAAGTGAAAGTGCCGTACACGCTGCCGGCGGGAACGAACCTGCTGGATGGCAAGGCGGTGGGCGCAGGATCTGCGTTGACGCTGGCGCCATGGGATCTGGCCATCGTCGAAGAGCCGTAAGTTGAGTAAGTCAGCACCCACTCCGGCAAGCTGGCCGCAAACGCATCGTTCACGCGCAGTCTAGGCATTCTTGCCGTAGTTTTCCGTGCCCCATCCTTTCCGCTTCTTTCTGCGGAAAGGGCCGGAACCCCATGAGATTCAGGCCAAAGCCATTCCAGAAGCTGCATCGAATCCAAGACTAAGCTGCAGGGCTGCGCATGGCCTCTAAAGCGCCGGTCAGGTCGGCGGCCAGTTTCTGCTGGATCTCTTCGGGCAGCTTCTGCTCGCGTTGGGTGAGATAGAAGACGTCGATGGCGGTTTCGCCTTCGGTGTCGATCAGCGCGACCTTGATGTCGCATTGGTGGGCGGCGAGAGAGAGCGCGATCTGACGAAGCAGGCCGGGAACGTCCTGCGAGATGACTTGCAACAGCGTGGAATGGCTGGAAGACTCGGAGTCGAACTGCAGCCGCGTGGCAACCTCGACTTTGAGGTTGGAGGGATGATTCAAGTGCCGGCGTGCGTCGAGTAACTGGTCAACAGACACTTTCTGCGCCACCACGTCATGCAGGTTCGTCAGAAAGCGGTCTTTCTCGCTGGGATTCAGCTCCAGAGTATGAAAAACGTCGGTGAAGTGGAAGCTGTCCACAATCACGCCGGCATCGTTGGAGAAAGCTCCGGCTTTCACAATGTTCATGCCCCAGGCGGCCAGAGTGCCGGCCACGTCCGCGAACAGGCGCGTGCGGTCGCGGGTAATCACGGTCAAATCGAATAGCTGGCGATTGGGGCGCAAGTCGAGCTGGACTGAATCGATGTCCAGGTTGAGCGCCATCTGGAAATGATGGCGGATCTGCTCGGGCAACCTTGTCTGCAGATAGCGCTGGGGAAGCCCCTCCAGGAATTTGCGCAGGTCATCGTACTGCGCCGCAGGGACCATGGAGCGGATGCGATTCAGCAGAGTGGGATCGATGGCCGCGTGGTAGCGCACTTCATCCACCGATCGGTCCATGAAGTTGGCGGTAGACATGTAAAACTGCCACAGGTTTTCCGCTTTCCACGGGGTGAGCGCATCCGGATTGACGGCCTTGATATCGGCAAAGGTCATCAGGGTGAGCATCTTCAGCAGTTGCGGATTGCCAATCTTCTCGGCAAAGCCGCGCACATTTTCCGGATCGAAGATGTCGCGCCGCAGCGCGATCGACATTTCAAGATGTAGCTTAATCAACCTGAGAATCGACTCGCGTTCTTCCGAATCGAAGTCCAGCCGAGCCAGGAAAGCATCGGCCAGCTCCACACTTTGACCGGCGTGCTCGCCGGTGCGGCGGGCTTTGCCGGTGTCATGCAGCAAGAGGGCCAGCAGAAACAGATCGAGACGATCGATCTCCGGCAGTAGCTGCGCCAGGCGCTGTTCGTAATCGTGAGTCGGTGTGCGCAGCGAGTGCACATTGTCGATGGTGAGGAAGGTGTGTTCGTCCACGGTGTAGCGATGGTAGGAGTCGCGGATCACCAGGGCATCGATGCCATGAAACTCCGGGATCAGCATCTCCAACACGCCCAGCGCATGCATGGTGCGCAGCGCATGGGCGGCGTGGGGTCCAAGCAGGACTTCGCGCAGCGCATTCCAGAGATAGGGCCCCTCGGGGATGTGGATCGCGAGAGCGGGCAACGCGTCGGTGATGCGATCTTCGGCGGCCTGCGAAAGTGTGTAGCCGTGCGTGGCCATCAGCGAGAAGATGCGCAGGATCGCGCTGGTGTCATTGAACTGCGCGCCGGGCACAATGTCGATGCGGCCCTGGTCGAGCATGAAGTCGGTTCCTGCGATCGGTGTGCGGCGGCGGCGAAACTGGCGGTAGAAGCTGACCGGCGCAGGCAGATGTTCCATCAGCAGTGCTGCGCGGCGATAGACGATGCGCGCGTGACGGTAATAAGTGCGCATCCAGTACGACGGGTCAGCCGTGCCCCGTGTCTCCAGGCCGATCGAGTTGGCCGCGGCTTCGTCCTGAGACTGCCAGTCGAGCGTGTTGTCATCGCGGCCATGGCGGAAGTGGAGAAAACATCGCGCTGCGGCGAGGAAGTCAAAGGCTGCTTCGGCGTCTCCACGGGCGCTTTGGAAGACCCCGCCACGCTGACGGGGCCATTCCTTGGTTTCCTTCAAGTGAAAAAGGAGGGCGAACCAGACGGCGAGGTGGTAATCGCGCAGACCGCCGGGACAATCCTTGAGGTTGGGCTCCAGGTGGAAGATGGTGTTGCCGTACTTGGCGTGGCGGGAGCGGGCAATCTCGCCCAGCTTCTGGGTGATGGTATTCCACTCGCTCAGCACGAGGCCGGGCAGAACCGTCTGATGCAACTGCTGGTAAAGAGGGAACTGCCCTGCCAGAAAGCGGCGATCGAGCGTAGCCAGCGTGAATTCCAGGTTGTCCGGATCGAAATGGCCCGCTTCTTTCACCGTCCTGGAACTGGGACTGGCACGCAGGCCAATGTCCCACATGCCCTGGACAATGGCTCGAACGTTCTCTTTCGATTGCTCTTCGGTCTTCTCGTCGGCAAAGGCAAAAAGGACATCGATGTCGGAATACGGGAACAGGTCCTTGCGTCCATAGCCGCCCAGGGCGAGCAAGGCCACGCCGTTTGCCGGTTGTCCCACGAAGGCCCGACGCCACATTTCGATCAGGATTCGGTCGACGACTGCGGAGCGGCGGCGAATGGCTGCCGTCCCATCCCCGGTTCGCTCGCAGGTTTGGCGAACGAGAGCCATCTCCCGCGTATACTGCTCCCGAAGATCGTCAACCGCTAACGCGACTGGATTCATGAGGATTTGCGTTTGGCCTGCCGAAGCAAAAAAGGAATTATTAACAGAATAAGCGATTTTCTTGCGGATGGGGGGAATTGGGTTTCAGCCCAAGAAAATCGATTGATGCGTTGCCCCCGTGCCTTGGGTAAGGCGCCGACCGCCGGAAACAAAGGGGCGGTATTGCGCGAATCCCGACATAGACCGAACCCAACCAGCTTCCCGTCGCGTTGCACGAGGAAAGCCGAGTCGACCTTTTTACCGCGTGGATCCATGCGGAGAACGCCACCCGGGACGAGGGTATTGGCCTTGGTGTGTGTCAGTGAGTTGCACGACGCGTGCCCGGACGGCCCCAACTAAAGAGCGGTTTCGCCGCGTTCGTCATTCCGGATGCGGATCGCTTCTTCAATTCGGCTGACAAAGATTTTCCCGTCGCCGATGCGGCCTGTTCTCGCTGCTCCGATAATCGCCTGCACCGCCTTTTCCTTCAGATCGTCGGTCACCACCAGCTCGATCTTGACCTTGGGAAGAAGATCGACCGTGTATTCGCGGCCGCGGTAGAACTCGGTGTGCCCCTTCTGGCGGCCGTGCCCGCGCGCTTCAAGGATGGTCATGCCTTCAATGCCTGCTTCCAGCAGCGCATCTTTAACGGCGTCCAGTTTGGAGGGTTGCAGAATGGCTTCGATCTTGAGCATGTTCAAATTGCCTCGTTTGACAGCGTAACAGGCGCAGCGAAGGATTGGGCTGCCCATTGCCTGGTTTTGACGCCAAATCGGACCATGGGGAGTCAACACGGCTCGCCAATGGACCGTCCTTCGCCTCAGGAATTCAGGTCGTAGCCTTCCTCGTTGTGCTGGGAAAGATCCAGACCCGCGGCTTCTTCTTCCGGGGATACGCGCAGCCCCATCGCCTTGTCGACCACAAACAGCAGGATCAGGGTGCCGACGATGGAGATGCCCCATGCAATTGCAATGCCGGCCAACTGGTTGAGCACCTGGACCCAGTGGCCGTCCATGGCCCCTGTGGGCGCGTCTTTGCCGAAGGCCGGGTTGATGAGCCGAGTGGCGAACAGGCCGGTCAGCACCGCGCCCAGGGTCCCGCCGGCGCCATGTACACCAAAGGCATCGAGAGAGTCGTCGTAGCCGAAGAAGCTCTTCACGGCGAAGACCATGAAGAAGCAGAACAGCCCCGCCATCAGGCCAATGGCCAGCGCCGCCATGGGCTGGACATATCCAGAGGCCGGGGTAATGGCCACCAGCCCCGCGACCGCACCCGAGATGGCGCCGAGAGCGGTAGGCTTGCCGTTATGGATCCACTCCGCGATCGACCAGCCGATGGCCGCCGCGGCAGCGGCAAAGTGGGTATTGACGAAGGCGCTCGTGGCCAGCGAACTGGCGGCCAGCGCACTGCCCGCGTTGAAACCGAACCAGCCAAACCAAAGCAGGCAGGCGCCGATGAAGCTGAGCACCATCGAGTGTGGCGGCATGTTGGTCTGCGGGTAGCCCACGCGCTTGCCCAGGTAAAGACAGGTGACCAGCGCGGACACCCCCGAAGTGATGTGCACCACGGTTCCGCCGGCAAAGTCGAGCGAGGGAAAGTGACCCCCCGAAGCGTTGAGCAATCCGCCGACGCCCCACACCATGTGCGCCATGGGACTGTACACCAGCACCGACCACGCGGACAGAAAAACCGCCATGGAACTGAACTTCATGCGCTCGGCAAAGGCCCCGGTGATGAGCGCCGGCGTGATGATGGCGAACATGAGCTGGTAGACCATGTAGGTTTGCTCGGGGATGGTCGGCGCGTAGTCCGGATTGGGCGCGAGGCCGACGCCGCGGAGAAACACGTGCTCGAAGCCTCCAATAAAACTGGAACCGTGGCCGAAGGCCAGCGAATAGCCCAGCACGGCCCACAGAACCGTTACCAGCCCCATCATGGCAAAGCTCTGCATCATGGTGCCCAGGATGTTCTTGCGGCGCACCAGCCCGCCATAGAAAAGGGCAAGCCCCGGCCCGGTCATCAGCAGCACCAGGGCCGCGGAGACCAGCATCCAGGCGTTGTCGCCGGCAGACTGCGCATTCTGGATCGCCTGCTGCAACTGCGCGATCTGCGCCTGCGTAGCCGGGGCGCTGGCCGTCTGGGCGGCCCCGGAGGGAACGCACGCCACAACAAAAGGCAGCAGAAAGAGCTCACGACGATGACATCTCATGATGGGTGACGGCTCCGGTACAGATGCGTCCACTTCAACGGGAGACGGAACAGACGCTTTGGTGAAGCATAAACAGGGTTAGAATTCATGCGGTGGCAGGGCCAGTTGACCCGCGACGGGCATAAATCGGCGGTAAAAAAAGAACGTTGATGTGGCTGAATGCTTTTCCTTGATTCTCATCAAGACAGGCATCCAACGCAAGTTCTTTTGCAGCCCTGACGGAATCGTCATTTCCGTTTGGTTTTTCGCCAAGCCGTTACGATGATTCCGTGCCGTGTAGAGCCGTGAAACAGAGCTGCGGTTCAAGGCACGTGCGTGCGCGACGTCCGGGGCGCGAGTCTCAGCGCAAGGGGAGAGCATTCCACTGTGCCACAGTGATCGTCTGCGCGCTGCGAAGTCGAGTTATACTAACGGTATGACGGTGATACCGGAGCGCGATCACTACCTTTTCGGGAATCTTGAGAGCAGCGCAAAAAACCGCGTCAAGCTCAAAGAAGTGACCTATGGCTTTGAAGAGCCGGAGGGTGTGTTTCTGACCTCCCTGGATTTCGCGGTCAATTGGATCCGCAAGAACTCGGTGTGGCCGATGACCTTCGGGCTCGCTTGCTGCGCGATCGAAATGATGTCGATGGGCGCCTCGCGTTTCGATCTTGCCCGCTTCGGCGCTGAGGTATTTCGCCCCTCGCCACGGCAGTCGGACTTGATGGTGATCGCCGGGCGCGTTTCCAACAAAATGGCGCCCGTGATCCGCCGCCTCTACGACCAGATGCCCGAACCGAAGTGGGTGATTTCGATGGGCGCCTGCGCCACTTCTGGCGGTGTGTTCAACAACTACGCGCTGCTCCAGGGCGTGAACCAGGTGATTCCGGTCGATGTTTATGTACCAGGATGTCCACCGCGGCCCGAGCAACTTTTGTACGCGATTACGCTTCTACAGGAAAAGATACAGCGTGAGCCGCGGAGCCTGATGAAAACGCTAAACGCGACTTAGGGTTGCAGTGCGCCCTGGCCAAGCTGCGGGACGAGCGATATCGAATTCAGTCCATCAGCTAGTTTCTTTCGAGCAATTTTCTGTCCCTGGTTTTGTGCTTGCACCGCGCAATCGCACCCCATCCGTAAAGATTGCAGGCGGATGAAAAAAATGTCGAGGTGCAATCCACATATGGTACTTTTAGTATTGCTGTAGGGACAGCCGTTGATCCGTCCTATTGACTGGATTGGAGTTAGTCCGAGCCGAAGTTGTGAGCTTAAGCAGCTTCCATTGAATGATTGCGGAGGAAAACGCATGTATTCTCGTGTTTCGAAGTCCTTGAGTTGGATACTGGCATTGGGTGTTGCGGTGTCACTGCCCATCTCCCTTGCTGCGCAGGATCCAGCAAAACCGGCCGCCAAGGCCGCCGCGACGGATGATTCCCCTTCCAAATGGGACATTTTCGCCGGCTACAGCTATCTCGCACCGCATGGCACCGCGGGCAACGGAGACGGCACGACCTTCACCGCGCAAAGCGTCAATTATGGCGCAATCCTTAGCGTCGCCCGCTACTTCAATAACTACGTCGGTGTGCAGCTGGAAGCCGACGAGCACATCTTGAATCAGACGCCCTACTCCTATCCTGCCTGCGGCGGCTGCGGCTCGACGTATTCGAACAACGATTTCGCCGGCGGCGGCGGCGGCTTGATCTTCCGCTTGCCCTCTGCCGATGTGACTCCGTTCGCGCACGCCCTGGTGGGTGTTGAGCACGCGGGTCTGTGGACCGACGGAGAGAAGTTCGGCGCAGTTCTGACCGTTGGCGGCGGCATGGACTACAAGACGCCATTCTTCAATCACCATTTGTCCATTCGCATCTTCCAGGCCGACTACCAGTACAACCACGACAATTGGGGCCCGAACGAGCGCGGCAACTTCAACATGGCGCGTTTGAGCACCGGCTTCGTGTACAGCATTGGCACCATCAAGCCTCCGCCGCCCATTACCTTGGCTTGCTCGGCCAGCCCGACCACCATCTTCCCCGGCGACCCGGTCACCGTGACGGCGACTGCCGGCGATGTGCTGCCGAAGCTGAACGTCCTTTATTCCTGGTCAGGCACGGGCGTGACCGGCAATGGAACCACGGCGACTGTGGCCACCGCTTCCCTCGCTCCCGGCTCTTACACCGTGAAGGGCACTGTGAAGGAAGGCAAGACTGGCAAGGAAGGCCTGAAGCCCGGCGAGAGCGCGGAATGCTCGGCCAGCTTCACCGTTCGCCAGTTTGAGCCGCCCACCGTCAGCTGCACGGCCAACCCGACCACCATCAAGCCGGGCGAAACCAGCACAATCACTTCCATGGGCATGAGCCCGCAGAACCGCCCCTTGACCTACACCTACTCCACTGCGGCCGGAACGATCAACGGATCCGGAACCACGGCTTCGTTCTCTTCCACGGGTGCGCCGACGGGAGCAGTCGAAGTCACGTGCAAGGTGTCGGACGACAAGGATCAGGTGGCCACGGCAACAACCAGCGTCACCATCACCGCTCCTTACGTTCCCCCGGCGCCGCACACCAAGGAACTCTGCGCCATTACCTTCGATAAGGACAAGACCCGTCCGAACCGCGTGGACAACGAAGCCAAGGCTTGCCTTGACCAGGTTGCCCTCGATCTGCAACAGCAATCCGATGCGAAGGCTGTTGTGGTCGGCGAGTCCGATTCCAAGGAAAAGGCCAAAACCGCCAAGGAACAGGCGATCGCCGCGAAGCACAAGCATGCCAAGCCGGTGATCGACGAAGCCGCACAACGTGCCGTCAACACCAAGGAGTACCTGGTCACCGAGAAGGGCATTGATGCTTCCCGCATCAGCGTCGCCACCGGCACCACGGATGGCAAGACGGTGGAAGACTACCTGGTCCCCGCAGGCGCCACCTTCACCGGCGACGTCAACGGAACCACTCCTGTGGATGAAACAGCCGTCAAGCCCATCGTGCGCAAGCCGCTGGGTGAAAAGAAGCACCACCACAAGGCTGCCGCGGCTCAGAAGTAGTGAGGTCGCGCCACAAACCGCATAATCGGACTGTCCGGCATTCCCAAAACGGGAATGCCGGACCCACTGATTGATGAGATGGATACGATCCCCTTCCCTTAAGGCTGACCGGTAAATGGGTCGGCCTTTTTTGATTCTGGAAGATTTCTTTTGGCGTCATGCGGAGCGCTCTATCCGAGCGTTCCAGGAGCTCTCTGTTTCAATGAGGCGATCCCGGACCTGTGTTCGATCTTCAAGAAAGCTGACGCTTTTCTTGTTGGCTTTTTCCGCATTTTTGTCCCTCCCCACAGCCCGCAAGCTTGCAGCCCAACCTGCCTGGACACCGATTGGACCCGATGGCGGCGATGCACGTGCCTTTGCCGGCGCCCCTGGGCACCTCTATATGGGTACCGTGGACGGCTGGGTCTACGAGTCCGTGAACGTTGGCGCCTCCTGGAGCAGGCTCGTGAAGCTCGGTTCCGGCGAAGACCTCGTCCTGGATAACATCGTCGTCGATGCCTCAGACTCGGCCACGCTGTTTGTCGGCGCGTGGAAGCTGGGCCAGTCCGGCGGTGGCCTGTGGGTCAGTCATGACTCCGGCAGAACCTGGAAGGAATCTGAAGGCCTCCGTGACAAGGCGGTCTTCGCCCTTGTGCAGGCCCCATCCGATCCCAAGATTCTGTTTGCCGGCACGCTGGAAGGCGTTTATCGTTCCAACGATTCGGGCGCCGATTGGGCCCTGATCAGTCCGCCGGGCAGCAAAGAGATTCACGAAGTCGAATCGCTGGCTGTCGACCCCGGAGATCCGGATATCCTCTATGCGGGAACCTGGCATTTGCCCTGGAAGACGACCGACGGGGGAAAGAACTGGAAGAACATCAAGCAGGGCGTGATTGAAGACTCCGATGTGTTTTCCATCATCATCGACTCCGCCAAGCCGGCCACGGTTTTTCTCAGCGCCTGTAGCGGCATCTACAAGAGCGAAAACGCCGGGGAACTGTTTCACAAGATCGCGGGCATTCCTGCCGACGCGCGGCGCACCCGGGTGTTGATGCAGGATCCCCGCAACCACGACGTGGTGTATGCGGGGACCACGCAGGGCCTCTACAAGACCGTCGACGGCGGCAAGAAGTTTACCGCGATGACCGGACCCGAAGTGATCGTGAACGACGTTTTTGTGGACCCGAGCGACTCGGATCATGTGTTGCTCGCCACGGATCGTGGCGGAGTGCAGATCAGCAAAGACGCCGGAGTCACCTTCGCTGCTTCCAACCATGGTTTTTCGCAACGCAAGGTGGAAGCTCTGCTCGTGGATCGAGCCAATCCATCGCACGTTTTTGCCGGCGTCGTCAACGACAAAACCTTTGGCGGCGTGTTTGTCTCCACGAATGGCGGCGAATCGTGGCAACAGATCGGCGCCGGCCTCGACGGCCGGGACGTGTTCGTTCTCAGCCAGGCTCAGGATGGGACGGTTGTGGCGGGAACCAATCACGGCATCTTCGCGTTGACCGATGGTGCGGATGCCGGAACCTCTCCGCATTGGGAGCCACACAACGTCATCTCCAACACCATTGAGAAGCCGGTGACGGAGGTCCACTCCGGAAAACGGATCAACGTGGAAAAAAGGGTGCAGGCGCCGGTGATCGAGCTGGAGAGCCGCGCGCCCGCGCTCGACGTTTCCGGGGACACATGGCTGGCTTCCACGGGGATCGGCTTGCTCACCAGCAAGGACAAGGGCGCCACCTGGCAAGGCGGCCCGGTGGGTGGCGCCGGCGACTATCTCGCGGTGACGGTGCACGGCGCAACCATGGTGGCCGCGCGCGCCGACGCCGTGCTCCTGTCCACCAATTCCGGGTTGAACTGGTTTGCCATGGCAATCCCCTCGGCCCTCACACGCATTCACCGTGTCGCGTTTTCGCCGGATGGCGCCCTCTGGCTGGGTGGGCGCGAAGGCGTCTATTTCACGCGCGATCTGGGCAAGACCTGGTTATGGATCGAACGGCTGCCGCTGCGCGATGTGGACGACCTGTCCTATGATCCGGAGTTGGGCCGGGTGTTGGTGAGTTCAAGGTCCGGCGACCAGATCTTCGCCATCGATCCCAAGACCCTGAGCTGGAAGTGGTGGCAGGCGGGGTATCGCATCGGTCTGGCGCGCAGCGCAGGCAAGCGAGTGCTGGCTGCGTCTCTTTTCGATGGGGTGGTGGTTGAGCCGCAGGCAACGGGAATTGAGTCCGGCCAAAAGTGATGTCCCGTCCGCAGCGCGCCGGTTTTTGCCCGATTTCTGTATCATCTTAATATGCAGACCGAGCTCGCGGAACCCCGCCACCCCGTCGCCTTGCGCACTCACGATCCCCGCCTTGAACCCATCGCCGCCAAGGTGTTGGCAGGTCAGCGGCTCGATTTCGCCGATGGAATCGCGCTGTACGGTTCGTCGGACGTGCTGGCGGTGGGTTGGTTGGCCAATTTCGTGCGCGAGCAAAAGCACGGGGATATCACGTACTTCAACGTCAATCGCCACATCAACCCGACTAACGTGTGTGTGGCCGCCTGCAAGCTGTGCGCCTTTGGCCGCAAGAAGGGCGATCCCGCCGGTTACACCATGGCGCTCGAAGAGGCCTTTCAAACCGCGGCTTCCGGCTATTCCGAAGTGGTTACCGAGTTCCACATCGTCGGCGGCCTGCACCCCGACCTGCCCTTGGAGTACTTCCTCGACCTGGTGGCCGGGCTCAAACTGCGCTTCCCCAAGGTCCACATCAAAGCCTTCACCATGGTCGAAGTCGCCTTTCTGGCGCGGCGGGCCAAACTCACCATCGAGCAGACGCTGATCAAGATGCGCGAGGCGGGTGTCGATTCCATGCCCGGCGGCGGCGCGGAGATCTTCTCAGCGCGCGTGCGCTCCATTATCTGCGACCACAAGATCGACGGAAATGAATGGCTGGACACCGCGCGCCTGGCCCACAAGCTTGGCTTCAAATCAAACGCAACCATGCTCTACGGGCACATCGAGAACGATGAGGATCGGGTGGACCATCTGCTGAAATTGCGCGCCGTCCAAGATGAGACCGGTGGCTTCCAGACATTTATTCCGCTGGCGTTTCATCCCGAGAACACGCCGCTCGATCATCTTCCGGTTACGACGGGACTCACCGACATCCGGCAAATTGCCGTCAGCCGCCTGCTGCTCGACAATTTCCCCCACATCAAGGCCTACTGGCAGATGCTGACGCCGAAGATCGCGCAGATTGCTTTGCGCTTCGGAGCCGACGATCTGGATGGAACAGTGGTCGAAGAAAAGATCTATCATGACGCGGGCGCCACCACGCCGCAAGGCATGACACGCAAGCAGCTATGCCGCTTGATTACCGAGGCCGGGCGGGTTCCCGTGGAACGCGATACGTTGTACCACGCCGTCACACGCACGGAAGACAGCTTCACCGTCGCGGTCTAAACCACGCGCCAGACCCGAGGTGCCAGAAAGGACGAGCGCAATGGATTTTGGTCCTGCCGCAATCTTGGGGCTTTGTGTCGGGTTCATGTGGGGCACGGGCTGCTCGTTGGCGATCCTCTACTCCATTTACCTCGGGGGGTATCGCAAGGCAGTCCAGGATTCGACCCTTCCAGAGAAGTCCAAGCGCTGGCGTGAAACGCTGAAAAAGCTCGAGGAACGCCGCGCCCAGGCCGCTGCCGCTGGACGCAAGTAAGGGCCGCACCCCGAGTACACGCGTCGCCGCTGGAGCGCGACGGGGTGTTCAAGGGGCGCCGCTCGACTCGCAATCCATATGGCCCAGCAGCGGTCTGAAATGCGCTTCCGCGGAACCGGACCTCTCCAACCCTCGGTTAGTGAATGCCCTTGGCATTCAAGTGCGGGCCGTATTTTTTGTCTGAACCCTGAATGTGATTCACCAGCCAATTCTTCAGGAAGTTCATCACTTCCAGCGACAGAATGGCGGAGGCGCCAGCTTTGAACTTCGCCTGTACGTCAAGTACATGCTTGGTCAGCGCGTCGTGTTCCTTCCTGTGCTCGGCGGCAACCGCATAGCCGGTCTTGGTGAACAGAGCCTCTTCATGCCCAAAGTGGATCTTGGTGTAGTCGATTAACCCATCCAGGATGGGGCCAAGCGCATCTTTGCCTCTGCCTGCCGAGACAGCGTCGTAAAGGCGGTTCAGCATATCCACCAGTTTCTTGTGGTCGTCGTCGAGTTGCTTGACGCCCACGCTCATTTTCTCGGTCCATGTCATTAATGACATGGAGTTTTCCTTTCTAGTTGAGATTTGTGGTCAGCCGGGAATTTGTAGTTGGGAGAACTTCTCGGCAATGCCGTGCGCCGCTCCCGCCGTTCGATCCAGAATGGAGGCAATCTGATCCACGCTGCCGGCTGCCTCCTGCGCAAAGCCGGTAACGGTTTGCAGGCAACTGTCGCACTCGTGCACGGATGTGGTCACGATGTCGATGGCGGCCTGGATGGACAAAAAATCGGTAGACGCCGCGGCAACCGAAGCGCTGAGCTCGGCATTGGCCTGACGAACCGCTTGCAGTTCCTGGTTGATTCCCTCTGTAGCTTCGGTGGTTTCCCGGGTGAGAGCCTTCACTTCGCTGGCGACAACCGCGAACCCTCGCCCTGCTTCGCCGGCGCGGGCCGCCTCGATTGTTGCGTTCAACGCGAGGATGTTGGTCCGTTGCGAAATCCTTTCGATCAGTCGAGAAGTGGAAGCGATGGACTCAACCGCGCGCGACAGGTGTTCGATGAGCTGCATGGTGCGTGCAGAGTCCGCAATGGCGCGGGATGCGACCTGTTGCGATTGGGCAGAGCAGTTGGAAGCTTCCTCGATACTGCGCGCCATCTCTCCCATCATGCCGGAGACCATGCGGACGTTCATCGCCACCGTGGTGGCAGTGCTCGAAGCGGATGCCGTGGCCTCTTCGGTTTGGCGCGCATCGCGGATGGCCTCCCCGATGAGGTCGTCGATTCTCCTCGGCGCATGACCCGTCACCAAGGGGCCGGAAGATGCAGGACCGTTCCAATCGGTTGGGAGCGTTTCGTTCACCGCCGTGCCTTTCCCGCAGGCTCGTCAAGGCGTTGCCTCATTTCCAGCGCGGCTCGAATGCACCCAGTGATTTCAAGCCGCCAAGTTACCCGGCAATGCCCGCGGTTTCAGACGCCTGGGGTCTTCAGCAACCGCCTTGAGTATCCGTATCGGCAGGTATCTTCAGGATTCAAGGGCGTTGCAATAAGAATTCCGTGCCTTCGCCGCGGAGGACTCGTTCCAACTCCGGGCGTTGGGAGCAGCCGTCAAGGCCGCACAACTACCCCGCCCTTCATCACGAAGCTAACTCGCTCCATGGCGCCGATGTCCTCCAGAGGATTCCCGGGCACGGCGACCACATCGGCGTAAAAGCCCGGCTTGAGCTGGCCAATCTTGCCTTCCCAGCCGAGCACTCTGGCGCCGTTGATGAGATCGGCCTGCAGGACAGCGAGCGGCTTCATCCCATACTTGACCATCAGTTCGAACTCCCTTGCCTGCGTGCCATGCGGAAATGGGCCCACGTCGGAGCCCACGGCAAAGGGAATCCCCGCTGCCACCTGCTTCTTGAATTCGGCAACTTTGTAGGCCAACAAAGCCTTCTCGCGCGCCGCGCGGGCGGGCGAGTCTGCGTGGTCCCCGAAGTACTCAAAAATGGTAAACGTGGGCACGGCAGGAATTTTTTTCTCAATCATGATGCGCATGGTTTCGTCGCTCAGTTGCGTGGCGTGGTCGATGGAGGTCACGCCCGCCTGCGCCGCATACAGCGTTCCCGGCTCGCCCATCGCGTGCACGCCGACACTGATCCCGAGGCGATGTGCCTCCGCAACTGCGGCGGTGAGTTGGGCAGCGGTGTACTGGTACGGAGTGTGCAGAACGCCGTCGATCATTTCGTCGGGGCCAGTCTCGTAGATCTTGGCGAAGTCCGAGCCCTCTTTGTGCTGCGCGCGCATCACTTCGATGATCTGCTCGGCGGAGTTGGCGTAATCGGCGTTGGAGAGCACGTGCTGGGCGGGGTTGTAGCCGGCCGCGTCCTCATGACCGCCCAGAATGTCGATGGCGTTCCCGCTGATGCGCATGCGCGGGCCGGGGATCAGCCCCCGGTCAATGGCCATGGCGACGGCCGTGTCGGCACTGCCGGCGCCCTCAGTGCCCATATCGCGCTCGGCGGTAAAGCCGGCGAGTAAGTCGGCCTTTGCCGCCTGTTCAGCAAGAATCACGCGCCACGGCACCGACTCCTCCACGGTCTGCAGGTCTTCCGCGCCCGGATGCAAAAAGAGGTGCACATGGGCGTCAATCAGGCCGGGCAGCAGCGTGACGTCGCCGAGGTCAATGACCTTCGCGCCCTGCGGACGATCCACCGACGACGCCACGGCGCGAATGCGGTCGCCTTCCACCAGGATCTCGCCCGGCCGCAGCAGCGTTCCCGTTTCGACCTGGAGCAACCGTGCCGCATGCAGCACAACCGCTTGCGGCGCTTCCGCGGCCGAACCCGGCGCCGCGCCGATGGAAAGCACCACCAGTACCGAAGCACATCCGCGAAGTGCGCACGTCCGCGCTGCAAGTTGAAAAAGAGGGTGTGAGCATCGCATGGATATGACTATGCCGCACCCGTCTGCGCTTGTCGATGCTTGTTTTAAAGTGCAGTTCCTTTTTGCACGCTCTTGACCGCGGGCATAGCGGGCCATACGATCATCCTGCAGGCTTCCCGTTGGCCAGTGTCAAAGAGGCCCGTCAATTCCAGCGATATCGGGATGGCGCTTCCGTTGAATCGAATTCGAATTCTCAGGCCAATGACCAAGGCGTGAGGCAACGTTGGATCGACGCACTCCATTGAAGTCCCTCTATGCAAACCGTTTACAAGCGCTATAGCGTCATTGCCGGCTTCGCGTTGCTCTTCTTCTTGCTGGTTTTCAATGCCATTGTCACTCGGCGAAATCTGGGTGTGCAGGTGGAAAACCAGGTGGGGATGGCGCATTCCCGTCAGGTCCTCTATGAACTTTCGGAGACCGAGTCGCTTCTGAAGGACGCGGAAACGGGCCAGCGCGGCTTTCTTTTGACCGGGGACTCGCGATACCTGACCCCCTAAAACGAATCCGTGGAAGAGGTGATGCCGCAAATCGACGCCTTGGCGAAGGTGACTGTCGATCGTCCCAGTCAGCAGGCGCGGGTTCGGCAAATTCGCAATCTAGCCCAGGAAAAGTTGACCGAGATGGCCGAGACCATTGCGCTTTACAATGGCGGCCGGCCTGACCTTGCCAAGGACCGT
>Ga0302140_10002808_pt1 | contig 22539 bp, 18 predicted proteins | sample I_Bog_E1_1_FD_202095 | JGI IMG/M metagenome (GOLD analysis project Ga0302140, IMG submission 202095) | Peat permafrost microbial communities from Stordalen Mire near Abisko, Sweden - I_Bog_E1_1 | ecosystem: Environmental > Terrestrial > Soil > Wetlands > Peat | place: Sweden: Abisko, Stordalen... | reverse complement strand
AGCGGCGCGCTGACGATATGGGATTTCTATCAGAAGTATGATCAGAAGGAATTCGCCGCCTACAAAGTGCTTGGCATGTGGAGCGGCGGCGGCGAGATTTTCAGCACGGCGAACAAGCCGATGCTAACGATGGAGGATTTCAAGAACGAAAAACTACGCGTCGCCACGCGCAGTTCCGCGGAAGTATTGAAGGAATTTGGCGGCACGCCGGTCAATCTACCGCCGAGCCAAATTGCCGAATCGATCTCCAAGGGTGTCGTTGATGGCGCGATGTCCCCGTGGGAACTGGTCCCGGCCGCGAAGATCGACGAAGTCACCAAGTATCACACCGAGATGCCGTACGATAAGCTTGCACTCAAGCTGACGACGTTGGCGTTGCTGATGAGCAAACAGAAATACGACTCGCTTCCGGCCGACCTTAGGAAAGTGATCGACGAAAACAGCGGTACGCCTTTAGTCGTGGCCGCGGGCAAAGCATGGGACCTGGCCATAGCGGGCGCCCGCGACAAGGCAATCGCAAATGGTCACATGGTCAAGGAAGTCTCGAATGAGACTTACGAAGCCATGCGCAAGGCAACTGCTACCGTCGAAGCGAACTGGATCAAGAGCTATAATGTCGATGGTATGGACGGCGCCAAGCTGGTATCGGAACTGCGCGCAATCGCTGAAAAACATAATAACAAATAACACCGTGAATAGTCTTGCAGATTAGTAATGACACGACGGTCGGCCTCGATGGAGAAGTCGAGGCCGAAGTCGATAACCATGACTTTTCCGGCCGCGTTCTGAATGCGGCCGCGGTCGCCCTGGCAGTCTTTTCCGGTGTGACAATCGTCGCGTTGATTGCGATGGCTTTGGTTTCTATCGTTGGCTTGCAACTGTTTTCGAGGCCGGTTCAAGGCTCGGTAGAAATTATGCAAATGGGCATCGCGATTTGCGGCGCCGCGTTTTTCCCGATTTGTGAAATCGGCGATCACAATATTAAGGTAGAGGCGTTTACGAATTGGCTTCCGGCCGGCGTTCGACGCGCCCTGGATAGTGTCGGCCACGTCATGCTAACAATTGTCTTTGCCTTGCTGACGTGGCGGACGTCGGTCGCGGCCTACCAACTCACGCAGACACACGAAGTTTCCACGTTGCTTTCGGTGCCGCTGTGGATCCCGACGGCGCTCATGGTGCCGAGCTTGGCGCTAACCGTGCTGTGCGCCGCCTATCGGGCGGTTGGCTTATTCCGAGCCCGGAAACAAACCTCATGAACCCGATCGAGATCGGCGCCTGGATTTTCGGCGGGCTGATGCTCCTGCTTGTGCTGCGCGTGCATGTCGGCGTCGGCATGTTAATCGCCGGCGCCGCCGCGCTGATTATCATGAACAATGGCAATTTACAGCCGCTGCTCTATACATTGAATAATCTGATTTATGCGAGGTTGTCGAATTACGATCTCGCAGTGCTGCCACTTTTTGTTTTGATGGGACAGTTCGCGACTCACGGCGGCTTGTCGAAAACGCTGTTCCGCTTCGCGTCCGCATGTGTTGGCCATTGGCGCGGCGGCCTTGCCATGGCGGCGGTAGGCGCTTGCGCCGGATTCGGCGCGATTTGCGGCTCGTCTCTGGCGACTGCGGCGACGATGGGTCAAGTGGCGCTGCCGGAATTGCGGGCGCATGGCTATTCCGGCCGGCTCGCGACCGGGACCTTGGCCGCCTCGGGCACGCTAGGCATTCTCATTCCGCCATCAGTGCCGTTGGTCATTTACGCGCTTTTGACACAAGAATCGATCGGCAAGTTATTCGTCGCGGCGGTCATCCCCGGCATCATCGCGACGCTGGGCTACTTTATCGTCATCGCGCTCTATGTGCGCAGCGACCCGAGTGCAGGCCCGGCCGGCGAGTCGCTGAGTTTCGGTCGTCGTATGCTCGCGTTTATAGAGGCCGCGCCGGTACTGCTTGTGTTTCTGGTCGTCGTTGTCGGCATCTATGGCGGGTGGGCCGATCCGACGGAAGCCGCGGCATTCGGCGCCGCCGCGACAGGCGCGCTCGCCGTACGCAATGGCCTACGCTGGCTTGGCTTTAAAGCCAGTGTTATCGGCACCGCGTCGTCGACCGCGATGATCTTTCTCGTGCTGCTCGGCGCCGACGTCCTCAACACCGGGTTGGCGCTCACGCAAATGCCGGTGCAACTAGCGCTGTGGGTTCAAAACAGCGGACTGCCACCTTTGCTGATTTTGATTACTATCATCGCCATTTATGTCTTGCTTGGCTGCGTCATGGACTCTCTGGCTATGATTTTATTAACGATCCCGATTTTTTATCCGATGATTATTGGGCTCGACTTTTACGGTATGCCTATGGAAGCCAAATCGATCTGGTTCGGCATCCTGGCGCTGATGGTGGTGGAAATAGGGCTCGTTCATCCTCCGCTTGGCATAAACCTCTTTATCATTCAGCGGATCGCAAAAGATGTGCCCTATCTCGAAACGGCGAAAGGCGTGATCCCGTTTCTACTTTCGGATCTATTAAGGATCATATTGCTGATCTCCTTTCCATCGATCTCGCTTTGGCTTTTGCATTTGCCTGTAAAATGACGCTTGTGCCGAATGATCCGCGGGTATCGAATAGATGCTGAGTGAAAAGTGGACCTAAAAGCCTAAAAAGGAACGCGCTGATTTTTGCCGAGGTTTACGCTTAACAATAAACCGAATGGAGGACACCATGCGATACGTTCGCATATTCCAGTTGGCCGCTATTTTTTGCCTGATGCAAATTGCGACATCGACCGTCTACGGCGCCGATTCTAAGCCTGAAAAAACGGACGTAAAAATCGCGGTCGGCGGCGCATCGTTCATGATCTATCTGCCGCTCGCGCTTACCCAGAACCTCGGTTACTTCAAGGACGCCGGCCTCAACGTCGAGGTCACCGATTTTCAAAGCGGTTCGAAGAGCCTGCAGGCTCTTATTGGCGGCAATGTCGACGCCACCGCAGGTTCGTTCGATCACACCATCCAGATGCAAGCCAAAGGCCAGCATATTGTCGCGGTGGTGGAGATGGGCCGTTATCCTGGCATCGTGCTCGGCCTCGTAACCTCGAAAAAACTCAATTACAAAAGCCCGAAGGACCTGAAAGGCCTCAAGATCGGCGTCACTGCGCCCGGCTCGCAGACCAATTTCATGGTCAATTATATTCTCGCCAAGAACGGCCTGAAGCCGGACGACGTATCCATTATCGGCGTTGGCGGTCCGGCCACGGCTGTAGCGGCGGTCAAGAAGGGCGAAATCGATGCTTTGTCGCATGCCGACCCGGCGATCACGCTGGTCGAACGCTCGGGTGAATTGAAAGCGATTTTCGATACGCGAACCACGGCGGGAACCAAGGCCGTCTTCGGCGGCGAATATCCGTCTAGCGTTATCTATGTCACGCCCGAGTTTGCCGCCAAAAATCCGAATACGACGCAGGCGATGGTGACCGCCGTCGTGCGCACCTTGCGCTGGATCAATAAGGCGATGCCGGCGGAGATCGCCAAGAACATGCCTGCGGAATATCAGGGTAAGGACCCGGAAGTATATATCGACATCATAAAACGATCGAAGGCGATGTGGCCAGCCGATGGCCGCATAAACAAGGCCGGTGCGGAAAATGCCTTGCGCGTGTTGGGCGCATTCGACAAAGCCGTCAGCGACGCAAAGATAGACGTGGCTGCGACCTATACCGACAAGTTCGTCGACAATGCGCTCGCAGCGCACTAATGACATCTACAAATAACCGGCACGGCGGCGCTCCAACGCCGCCGTGACGCCTAAGGAGCCGCCATGCCGGGCCAGACGCTATTCGACAAAATATGGAAGCAGCATGTCGTGGCGGAACTGCCGGGCGGCTTGTGTCTGCTGGCGATCGACCGAAATTATCTGCACGATCTTGAAGGCGGCCCGAATTTCACGCGGCTGCAAAAACTCGGCTACCGCGTGCATAATCCAGATCTGACCTATGCGATGCCCGACCACGCAATTTCGAGCGCGCCGGGTCGAACCACCGACACCAATCCGATCGGGGGCCGGCTGCTGCGCGAAATGCGCCGCGGCGCATACGCCGCCGGCGTCAAACTGTTCGATATCGGTGACGAGGGCCAAGGCATCGTTCATGTCGCGGCGCCGGAAATGGGCCTGACCTTGCCCGGGTCCACAGTCGTTTGCCCAGACAGCCACACCTGCACCCACGGCGCTTTCGGCGCGCTAGCCATAGCCATCGGCTCGAGCGAAGTGTCGCATGTTTTGGCGACCCAGACGCTACGTCAGCAGAAGCCGAAGATCATGCGCATTACCTATCGCGGGACGCGTGCTAAGGGCGTCACGGCGAAAGACGTCATCCTGGCCACCATCGGCAAACTCGGCACCGCCGTCGGGCGCGGCTTCGCGGTCGAATATGCCGGCGCGCTGGTGGGAGAATTGAGCATTGAGGAGCGATTGACGGTCTGCAATCTGTCGATCGAACTGGGTTCCAAGACCGGCATCATGGCGCCCGATGACGCCACCTACCAATATCTCACCGGCCGCGCTTACGCGCCGAAGGGCGCGTTGTTCGATCGCGCGGTCGAGCAATGGCGCAAACTGCCGAGCGATGACGACGCTGTTTTTGACGCCGAGTACGAGATCGACGTGACGACCGTCGCGCCTCAAATCACTTGGGGCACTAGCCCGCAAGACGTGATCAACATCACCGGCCACATTCCCGACCCGGCGAAAGAAACCAACGCGGACCGCCGCAAAAGCATGGAGGCGGCGCTCGCCTATATGGGGCTGCGACCGGGCGACGCGATCGAAGGCACGCCGATCGATTGGGTCTTCATTGGTTCCTGCACCAATGGACGGCTGTCGGATCTGCGCGAGGCCGCCGATGCGCTCGGCGGCCGCAAGGTAGCGGCCAACGTGCGCGCCTGGGTGGTGCCGGGTTCGGAAGCTGTGCGGCGCGCCGCCGAAGGCGAGGGGCTGCATCGCAAATTTCTCGATGCCGGCTTCGAATGGCGTGAGCCGGGCTGCTCGATGTGCCTTGGCGCCAACGGCGATATCATCGCCCCGGGCGAGCGCTCGGTCTCGACCACTAACCGCAATTTCGTCGGGCGGCAGGGCCCGGGCGCGCGCACCCATCTGGCAAGCCCGAAGATGGCGATCGCTGCCGCGGTCGCCGGCCGCATCGCCGACATCCGCAAGCTCGGTCACTGACCATGGAAAAATTCATCCGGGTGACCGGAGCGGCCGCGCCATTGATGCGGATAAACGTCGACACCGAGGTCATCATTCCGATCAACCGGCTGATCGGCAATAAGCGGGGCGATCTCGGCCCGTTCTGCTTCGAGCCCTGGCGCTATAACGGCGATGGCATCGAAAACGCCGATTTCGTTCTTAATCAGCCGCGCTTCCGAGACGCCAAGATTCTGGTGGCCGGCGATAATTTCGGTTGCGGTTCCTCGCGCGAACACGCGGTCTGGTCGCTGTCGGCCTTCGGCTTTCGATGCGTGATTGCGCCAAGCTTCGGCGATATTTTCTACTGGAACTGCTTTCAGAACGGCGTGCTACCGATCCGCCTGCCGGAAGGCGACGTCAAGGCGCTCGCCGCCGAACTGGAGAGGGCCGAACCGCCCGACGTCACCGTCGATCTGGAAAAGCAAACCATCATCGCGCCGTCCGGGCGCACTATTGCCTTCACGACAGACCCGGAGCGGCGCGCGGCGATGCTGGAAGGCCTCGACGAAATCGGCATGACGCTCAAACTCGACGCGCAAATTCGCGCGCATCAAGACCGGGACCTCGAAACGCGGCCCTGGATTTACCGCCGAGAGGAGACTGCGCGCGTGCCACGGGTATTGATTTTAGCCGGTGACGGCATCGGTCCGGAAGTTCTGGCGGAGTCGCGGCGCGTTGTCGAATGGTTCATCGCCAAACGCAAGCTGGCCATCGAACTGCGCGAAGAATTATTCGGTATCCAGGCTTGGAAGGCACATGGTTCACTGATGCGGGAGGAGACCTGGGACGAGATCGTTGCCGCCGACGCGATTTTGTTCGGCGCCATCGGCTCGCCAGAATACGAAAAGATTCCGGCCGAGGCGCGCAAAGTCGACCAGCTGTTGCGTATCCGCAAGGATCTCGACCTGTTCTGCAACCTTCGCCCGGTGCGCACTTTGCCGGCGCTCGCCACATCGTCGAGCCTGCGCCCCGATGTCATTGCCGGCTGCGACATGATGATCGTGCGGGAGCTGTGTGGCGGCATTTATTTCGGCACGCCGCGCGGTCGCGAAAAGATCGAAGACGGGGTCGAGCGCGCGGTGAATACCTGCATGTATACGACGCCGGAAGTGGAGCGGATCGCGCGCTCCGCTTTCGAATTGGCGCGCGCACGTTCAGGCCGTCTATGCTCTGTCGATAAATCTAATGTGCTGACCGAAACCGGCGGCCTTTGGCGCGATACGGTGGTGGCGCTGCATGCCAAGGATTACCCGGACGTCGAGCTCAGCCACATGTATGTCGACAATTGCGCTATGCAGCTGGTGCGCAATCCGAAGCAGTTCGATGTGATCGTGACCGAAAATCTGTTTGGCGATATTCTGTCGGACTGCGCCGCGATGGTTTCGGGTTCGCTAGGGATGATGCCATCGGCTTCGATGGGTCCGGTACGCGCCGATGGCGGGCGTCATGCGGTCTATGAGCCAATCCACGGTAGCGCGCCGGATATTGCCGGCAAAGGCATAGCCAATCCTCTTGGAGCGATCATGAGCTTTGCCATGTGTCTTCGCTTCTCGCTTGGCCAGGCTCAGGAAGCCGATCGATTGGAAAGCGCTGTTGCAGCCGCGATCGAAAACGGCGCCCGGACCGCCGATATTGCGCAGCCGGGCGACAAAGTTCTGTCGACCATGGAAATGGGTGACGCTGTGCTCGCTCAGTTGGAGCAGAATCAGTAATTATGATCCGTGACAGAATTTGATGGGGTGGTTTTTGTCGATAAATTTAGCGAGTGGGTACACATCAACTTTGACCAACCATTATTGATGGCTCGCAGTGATGGCTCGCAGTGATGGTTCGCGGTGATGATTCCGGCTCGTCGTGATTGACGGCGGCAGTAAAAGCATTGAAGAGGCATTGCGGCGGTTTAAGAAGCGACATCAAACCGGACTTTCTTCGGGGCGGACCGAAGCCGAAATCTGATGTAAAAGATTGATATGATTAGAGCATTTTCAATTGCACCCATGACAGTTAGCGCCGGCAGGCATTGCCGATTGCTGTAAGGTAGGAGTTTCATATGGTGTCGGCCGCTGACCGTGACATGCGAATTGGTTCGCCTGTCGTGACCGAAATGCTGGTCATTCCTGTGGCCGGCGAAGACAGCATGTTGCTCAACTTGAGCGGCGCGCATGGTCCCCTGTTCACCCGCAACATCGTCATTTTGAAAAATAATGCGGGTCACACCGGCGTCGGCGAAGTGCCGGGCGGCGAGCGTATTCGGCAGACCTTGGAAGACGCAAGGCCATTGGTCGTAGGCCAACCGGTTGCGACCTACAATGCTGTGCTCAATGCCATGCGGCTACAGTTTTCCGGCCAGGACGCCGGCGGTCGCGGGCAACAGACCTTCGACCTGCGCGTTGCCATTCATGCAATTACGGCTGTCGAAGTGGCGCTGTTGGATTTGCTGGGGCAATTTCTCGGCATTCCGGTTTCAGCATTGCTGGGCGAAGGTCAGCAGCGCTCAAAGGTTCAGATGCTTGGCTATCTCTTTTACGTCGGGGATAGTCGAAAGACGAGCCTGTCTTATCGCGATTCAGGTCCGGCCAAGGACGACTGGCTTCATTTGCGCGACCGGGAGGCGCTCACGCCTGAAGCGATTGTGTGCTTGGCGGAAGCCGCGCAGGCGCGCTACGGCTTTCAGGATTTCAAGCTCAAGGGCGGCGTATTGCGCGGCGAAGATGAAATCGTTGCCGTCACCGCTCTCGCTGAACGATTTCCAGACGCGCGCATAACGCTTGATCCCAATGGAGGTTGGTCTTTGGAAGAGGCAGTGCGATTGTGCAGTGGAATGCACGGCATTCTTGCCTACGCCGAAGATCCTTGCGGGGCGGAGCAAGGCTATTCGGGCAGGGAAATATTGGCGGAGTTTCGCCGTGCCACGGGCCTGCCTACGGCCACGAATATGATCGCTACCGATTGGCGCGAAATGGGCCATGCGATCCAGTTACAATCTGTCGATATTCCGTTGGCCGATCCGCATTTCTGGACGCTTCAGGGCTCAATACGGGTCGCGCAGATGTGCCGGGACTGGGGGCTCACTTGGGGGTCGCATTCGAACAATCACTTCGATATCTCATTGGCGATGTTCACGCACGTCGCAGCAGCCGCACCCGGAAACGTCACGGCCATCGATACCCATTGGATTTGGCAGGATGGCCAACGGCTGACGAAAGAGCCCTTCAAGATTGTTGATGGCTTCGTAAATGTTCCGGAGCGGCCAGGACTTGGCATTGAAATCGACATGGCCCAGATAGAGTTGGCGCATCGGCGTTATGAAAGCATGGCACTAGGCGGGCGCGATGATTCCGTAGCCATGCAATTTCTGATTCCACACTGGACGTTTGACCCGAAGCGTCCATCGCTTGTGCGCTAAAATTTGGCTAAGGGTACCGGCAGAATTTAAAAATGATTGCCATCAAAATGGAAGTATAGCTATCGGAGCGGAGCGGCCTAGATGTTACCGGCCTATCAAGATGGAAAACACCAAGGCGAAGCAGGGCATCCAGCGCGGTATTTACGATCGTGCAATGCAGTACGGTCGCGCCTGAGTTCCCGACGCTTTTGATGCTTGGCAGGTTTGTCGCGCTCGCCACGGTCCTAAAAGACCGCATAAAGCTTGGCACGCTTCCATCTTGAGGCATCGCATATAGTCACTGAAACTTCCGGCCACGAGCTGTCCGGAATTGGCCGACGAAAGCGGAATGAACCTTGCGTTCAACCCGTTGCAGCTTCAGTCACCCGATGTGTTTCCTGGTTTGTTTGCGGCAGCATGAAGCCGTCGAAAAATGCTGTAAGTTGTTTATATCCGTCGAGCGGGAGGACATGCGCGACATATTGATCCGGCCGCACGACGACCAAGCACCCTGCCTCCCGATCGATGTCGCGCATTGCAAAGATGTCGTTGCCACCTTTAGTGTCGACGCAGAATATCTTGTCGTAATCGTGAAGCCCGAAACGGCCCTTCTGGGGCAGAAGCAGGTCGGGCATAGCCTCGATGGCCAGTTCTCGATGGGCTTGTTGGAATACCGCGCGGACATCGATCACGGCGTCGATATCCTCGCCGCGGCGCGTATACTTTCGGATGGGAGATTCGCGGCTCTTTGCCAGAAAATCGCACAACTGACGGATGACGGAGGTTGAGGCGGCCGGGTCGCCAGCTCCCGCAAAAGCGATGATCCGAAACCGTCCATCTGCTTTGACGACGTGGCCGAGGTGAATCAGCCGGGCGTCCGCGAGGCGCACGACCGGCGCAGAATGAAAGCGCTTTCCAATAGTGAATCCTTTAGCCAGATGCTGGTAGACACCTTCGCCGGTCAGGATCGACGGACGGTAATGCGTTGCAGTTCCCGCGGTATAGCGTCCGTGTCTAACAAAATAGCTTTGGGTCTTGGCAGGGTCGGCTCCGCCGCCTTCTCCATGTGTCGATGCGAGCATCGTTGACCATTCGCGATCGAAGTCAATCAGTTCCTTGGCAATAGCCCTCCGTTCCGCGGAGTAAGTATGCAGCAGAGACGATGGACTCCGCTTGCGCAGGACGGAGACGATCTTCCATCCTAAATTGAAGGCGTCTTGCATGGAGACGTTCATGCCCTGGCCTGCCTTTGGACTATGGGTGTGGCAGGCATCGCCGGCGATGAATACGCTCGGCGGCCGCGTTCCGATCTGTTCGCCGGGAACGTCGTCGAACTTGTCGGTCAGCCGCTGTCCGATCTCATAAACTGACCACCAGGGGACCTCCTTCACCTCGAGCTTATATGGATTAAAAATCCGCTGCGCCTTCGCGGCGAGTTCATCGACGGTGATATTGCGGCCAGCGACCCGTTCGCCGATTTCGAGCTTGGTAAGCTCGACGTAGATGCGGACGAGGTAGCCACCTTCCCGAGGGATGACGATAATGCTGCCTTCGCTGGCGGACTGGATCAATGACTTGCGGCGAATGTCCGGGAAATCGGTGACGGCGAGCACATCCATGACCCCCCAAGCGTGGTTGGCGGATTCGCCGTAAAGCTCGCGTCCAATCGACGTACGGACAGTGCTGCGCGCGCCGTCGCAGCCGACCACGTAGCGGGCCCTGATCGTCTCCGTCTGCCCCTGGTGCGGCTCATCGAGCCGCTCGAGAGTGACGGTCACCCGTTGTTCCGCACCGTCACTATCACTGCTGGCCACCGCAGGCTGAACGGCAACGACGCGCCGCGCATAGTATGGCTCGAGTTTCGAGGCGGATTTGCGCATGACGTCGAGATAGAAATCATGCACGCGCGCCTGATTGAGAACCACATGCGGGAACTCCGACAGCCCGTCTTCAACGTCCTGGACCCAGCCGCTGCGGACGATATTCTCGGGCCGCCGATCATCCGGCTTCCAAAACGTCGTTTCATTGATCCAGCAGGCCTCCTTCAGCACTCGTTCGCTAAAGCCAAAGGCATGGAACATCTCCATCGTGCGGCAGGCGATGCCGTCAGCCTGGCCGCGCACCAGTCGGCCCGACTTCTGCTCCACGATGCAGGTCTTAATGTCGGGAAACGCAGATAATTGCGCCGCAAGCGTCAGGCCTGCCGGTCCGCAGCCGACGATCAGGACATCGACGTCCTCGGGAACTGAACCTTGTGCACCCGAACTCGGGAATCGCTCCGACCGGTCGAAGATCTCGGGGTCACCGGGCGCAAATCCGTTGAGGTGAAACTGCATGATTTCTTCCAGTCTTTGACGCTAGTGCCGCTGCCCACCGTTGGTATTGCCGCTACTCGTTGCACTCGTCGATCGCATCAATTCGAATGAAGAGTCGACCGAAGAGGCGCGAGACGAGGCGGCCTGTTCGCAGTAGTTATCGCAGTTCAAGTAAGGTTCGACCGGCACGGCCAAACGGCCGCGCACCGTTGGCGACTGTAGGTTGGCTTTTTCAATGGCCGGCGACATGCTGAGGTCCGAAGTTTTGGGAAGCTTTTTGGGGTGTATAGATGTTGGACGATCATGGATGAGCGTGCCAGCAGAATATGAAAGTACAGCTATATCAAGCTATCGATGTTTCCATGGACAGCCGCCGGCGGGTCGCTTTAGCCCTCTCACGTCGAAAACAGGGGTTCGAGTCTCCTAGGGAGCGCCAATGAAATCAACAATTTTTGTGTATTTTACTTACGTGCCTGTTTCACGACCAAGGATGAATTCAAGATCGCGCGGTAGTTAATTTTCGTATTCTACCACGGGCTTAGCGCTCTTTTGCGCCGTAGCGTGACCTTACTGATGGTCACTGAAAAAATTGGCGCGCAACGTATGGAATTCATGCTCGGCCTGGAGCGACGCCTCATATTGCGCCGAACGTAAGGGAGCATTGCGAGCGATCAGCGCGGAGAATTACTCCTGCAAAGGCACAGGAGGGACGGGGCGACGCAGAATGGGCCGCCGCAATGATTGGCCGCCATTCAGCGTGGGCCGAAGCGCCGATACGGCCCGCAATAGGCAGCCATGATTTCTTCCGGACGTATCGTCCAATGCGGGCAGGCGATGGCGGGTTGTTGAATTGGCTGTCGCGGCGACATCACCGGCATATCCGCATTTGCCTGTGCCAACCCAGCGGTATCTTTATGACGTTTTTCGTTTTTACCGGTTTTGGTCGAACTCTCCGTGCTGCATCCAGCAAGGAGGCAAGCACACGCGACAACTGCGATTGCCATTCTCATTGCCGGCGCCGCACAGGTGATGTGCATCGTTATCCCCGTTCACCCAGATTAGCGTGATTCGCCGGGTTTTGGGGGTGTTCCGATGGGGGCAATTGCGGAATAATTCGCCACCGCCATTCCCGGGGGGCAGGGCTGCTTCATTAGCAAAAATGGCGGGCGGGATTTAGCCGCCGTTACGCTCGAGAGCGCCGCAGAGTCCTGGCGCCTAATGGCTTTGCGACCGCGTCTCGATCACTTTTCGGCCTGGTCCAGTTTTTTATCGACCGCTATTTCGGCCTTGTCCAGTTTTTTACCGGCCGCTGGTTCGGCCTTGTCCAGTTTTTTATCGATCGCCGGTTCAGCCTCGTCTTTGCCTATTGTCGTCGCCAGCTTTAAGCCGCCCTTCATGGGGTCGGTCATATAGGCGTAAAGGCTATCCGCTACAAAAGCCTTGTCCATCTTTGCGGTCGTCCTGGCGGCTACCTCATCCATAATGGCGGGATCCAACCCGCGGACGTTGCCCATCATCCTGCTCGTGTAATCTTTCGCTGCAGCCTTAGCGGCCACCATAGCGTCGTCATCCCCCAGGTTGTAGGCAGCTTTACCCAAGCCTTTCAAGGCGCCGACAAAGCCCTTAGTTTCACCAGCTAAAGATTGATACGCTTCCTTGGCCGCGTCCTTTGCTACGCTCTCCGCAAGTTTTATGGGATCTCCGCCACTCTCAACTGCGTAACGCGCGAGGTTAGACGTTTCCTGGGCAACATTCTCGCCCTCTTTCTTGACCGCAGCCTCGACAGCGGCCTTGGTCGCTTCCTTATCCAGCCCCTTTTCCGCAGCGTCTTTGCCCGCTTTCTCAGCCGCCGCCGTCAGCCTCGACTTTACCGCGCCATCGAAACCGCCCTTTGCCGCAGTCTTGGCCGCGCCTCCGGCCGCCGCCTCGGCCTTGGCCTTGGCGGCGTCCTCTACCATGGCCTTCACAGCGTCCTCGGCCGTGGCTTTAGCAACGTCGGCAGAGGCGGCCTTGGCCGCGTCTTCGGTCCCGGCTTTGCCCAGGCCCTCAAAAAACGCGACGCGATCTTGAACAATACCCTTTGGGATAACGTCAGCCGCGTCCTTTACACCGGCGCTAACCGTATCCCCGGCCCCGTCTTTTGCAGCAGCCTTGACGGCGCTCTTGGCGGCATCCTTGGTTGCGTCTTTGGCTGCGTCTTTAGCCGCACCCTTGGCAGCGTCTTTGGCGGTGTCACTTGCAACAGCCTTGACGGTGCTCTTGGCCGCATCCTTGGCTCCGGCCTCAGCGCCCTGCTTGGCTGAGGCTTTAAGTGCAGCCTCTACACCGGCCTTAACCGCGTCCTTACTCGCGGCTTCAACAGCTTCCTTAGCCACGACTTTTGCGGCATCCGAGGCCACTGCGCCCTCGCCGCCGCCGGCCAACGCCATCGCAACCTGCTCGGTCGTGTTCAAAACGGCAGTCGATATACCGGTGGCTTTGGATACTTCGTGATTGGTTGCATTCAATACCTGGTTGCCCTGGAGCGTATTTGCGTCGTTCATGGCCATCCCGAGTGCGGCGCCATTCTTGCCGTGAACCAAAGCTTCGACGATTGCTGCCGCTCCCTGCCCGGTCATCATCGTGTTCATCGTCGTCTGGTAGCTGACCGCGGCATTCACCATGGACTTAGGGATTGGAACGCCACTCATGGCGACTTCCGTTTTAAGCTGCGCGGCAATTAACGCATTTTGTTGGTTGGTCGTATCGCGCAAGAGCTTTGATGCATTGCCCGATTTTATATCGGCGGCGTCCGTCCGGGCGGCCATCTCCGCCCCTTTGGCGTCCTTGTTTATCGCGTTCAGAGTCTCTTTGGGATGCTCCGCCGCGTTTACCCCGGCCTTTTCTATCGCGCCGCCATTCATGGCATTGATTGTTTTCAGCGTCCCCACGGATACGCCGGTGCCTTTGGATATTCCGTCGTCAATCGCATTTTCCTGGTGGGCAGTGTCCGTCATGAGCTTTTTGACGTTACCGTGCGCTAGATCCGTTGCGTCGGTCTTGGCATCCTTCTCCAGCCCCTTGGCTGTCTCTTGCGGATGCTCGACGCTCTTTTCTATCGTTTTCGACGACGCCTTTGCGACGTCCTCAACACCTGAAGTTTTTAAAGTCTTCTCCCCGACATGGGACAAGTCCTTCCTGGCAGACTTTTCGGTAGATTCCGAGCCTTTTTTAATTGTCTCGGTGGTGGACTTCACACCTTTCGCAGCGCTCTTTTCGGTAGATTCCGCACCTTTTTTGACTGTGGAAGTGGCAGACTTCGTTTCGTGCGATACTGCATGCTCAACGGATTTGAGGATGCCGGCCTTGGCGATGTTGGGCGCCAGCGCCGTAACAATGGCCGTCGATGTCAAAAGTCCGATGGTGAGTGCCGCGGAAATGGGATTGCGCGTGTTTGTGCCCCTGTTACCCCTGCTGCCTTGGTCGGTACCGGTCTGGTTTGACGTTCCTTTGGTCGCTGCTTCGAACAGCCATTTCAACACCTGCAGCGGCGAACCGTTGAGCTACTATCGCACCCAAACCCGCTCGTGCTGCGAGCCGACGCACCAGGGACCGCCCTTTTGGCCGTCTGACTATATGTAATGCAGTGCATGGTGCGACTGAGCCATACCATGAATATGGTAGGGGCGGCCGAGGTACGCGTCCGCTTCTTGGCGGGTTCTTAAAGCTACGGCGCATAGCCAATTTTTACAAAGATTTTATAGCCCTGGCAAACACGCGCCCCCCCCCCTCGACAAGCGTGTTTGTCCGTGGCGCGGGTTTCGGCAGCCGAAGGCGCGGCGCGGGCGGCGTCTACATCCTGTCGCGGCGGCGCGAATCGCGGCCAAACTCGATGTATTGTCATTCACTCAGATGGCTGGGACAGCATACTCAACCAAAACGAGCAACCCCATGCTGAGCCCGCCAACAACTACGGGACCGATACCGATATGCTGTCGATCGCGCTTGCGCGCGGCGGCACATTTGACGGGATCATCGAACGAACTTTTCGCAATGGGGTGAATGAAGGCGATATTGATTTGGTTGAATTCGTGGCGTCCTCTAGGGAACGCCATGGTCTCACTTCATAAAATCCTCGAACTAGCATCTTGTATTGACCGGGGCGATTGCGAACCCATAGGTTTTCGATACTTTTGGTTATTGGTCAAAAATCATGCATTTGAGCGCAGGTGAGCGGTATGCAGCTTTTCACCACCGCTGAAGCAGCTAATTATCTCCGCCTTAAGGAGCGCAAGATTTATGAAATGGTGGCCGAGGGCACAGTGCCTTGCACCAAGGTCACCGGGCGCTGGTTGTTTCCCAAGGCCGAACTCGACCATTGGCTGGCCTCCAGCATTTCGCGGCCGGAAGGAATGGCCGGTCCCGAGCCATCGCCGATTGTCGGCGGCAGCCACGACCCCTTGCTCGAATGGGCCTTGCGCGAGAGTGGTTCGGGCCTGGCGACGCTTGCAGTCGGCAGCGAGGCAGGCTTTGCGCGCTTTAACGCCGGCGAGACCATCGCCGCTTCGATTCATCTGCACGCCTTGGAAGATCCCGATGCCGACGCCAATGTCGCTGCAATGGCGGGCCGCAGCGACATGCAAGACGCGGTGATGATTGCGTTCTGCCGCCGCGAGCAGGGCTTCCTGGTGGCGCCGGGTAATCCGCTCAAAATCGGATCGATCGAAGACGCCGCCGCCAAGCATGCGCGCGTAGCCATGCGTCCGGCCGGCGCCGGCGCGCAATTGCTGTTGCTGGCTTTGCTGCACCGGGCAAAGATTACGCAAGAGTCGATTGTCACCGCAGGTCCGGTTTGCCCAACCGGTCCCGATATCGCGCAAGCGATCCGCGCCGGCCGCGCCGATACCGGAATAGCGACCCGCTCGGTCGCCAGTTCCGCCGGGCTCGATTTCATATCGATCGTCTGGGAGCCATTCGACCTGGTGATGCGCCAGCGCGATTTTTTCCGGCCGCCTTTGCAGGCGCTGCTCAAGTTTCTGCACGGGCAAACGCTTGCCGATCGCGCCCGCGAAATGGGCGGTTACGACCTGAGTGAGACCGGCAGCGTGCGGTTTGTGGTTTAAGCACCGGCGCTGTAAGAAGGCGCCATGAGCGCCAACGATCAGCAAGCTTGGCCGAGCGAACTGCGCCTGCACAAAGACCGCAAGACATTGACCGTCACCTTCGAGGGGGCGGAAAGCTTCGATCTGGCGGCGGAATATTTGCGGGTGAAAAGCCCGAGCGCGGAAGTGCAGGGCCATTCAGTCGAGGAGCGAAAGACCGTACCGGGTAAACGCAGTGTCGGCATCATGGAAGTGCTGCCGGTCGGCAATTATGCGGTGCGGCTCGTTTTCGACGACATGCATTCGACCGGAATTTTCGGCTGGGATTATCTGCTCGATCTCGGCCGCAACCATGCCAAATATTGGCAGGACTATATCGACGAACTGGCCGCCAAAAATCTGAGCCGCGATCCGCCGGTACGCCACTGACCGCAACGCTCAAGGCGGCTTGGGGGCCATGATCCAGCCTCCGAATCCGGCCGCAAGAACAACACGGCCGCATTTCGGCCGGTCGGTGCCTGCCATACCATGAATGGGGTAGTGCATCGGCCGGCCCCGTGGGCTCAACATGAGGTCTTATGGCGACGATTGCGCCGTGTTCACCTCAAGAGGTCGCCCAATTTCCCAAATTGGATCAATAAAATGACGGCACCGGCCACCGATCCGCGTATAATGCAGCCCAGTGGGACGCAGACGGATTTCGCCTGCGCAGTGGGTGACATGAAAATCGAGGCAGGGGCGGTCTGCCGTATTTTGCTGGTCGAGGACGATGCGCCGGTGCGCGAACGCCTGGCCTCAATCATCAACCGCTGGCCGGGCGGAAAATTGATCGCCGCCTGCGGCAAATTCGCCGACGCCGTCATTGCCATGAAGGAAAATCGCGTCGATCTTTTGATTACCGACCTCAACCTGCCGGACGGCCATGGTGTGCAAGCCATCCGCATCCTGCGCGAGTGCCAGCCCGATGCCGAGGCGATGGTAATTTCGGTTCTGGCCGACGATCGCAACGTCATCGAGGCGATCGAGGCAGGCGCCATCGACACAGCGCCCGCCCGGCTTATCGTGGGGGGCTTGGCGTTGCTACTTTAATTGTCTCTTATGTGCTCGCGGCCGGTCTTTTGGCTTGGAGTGCTTTTCAGAAGAACAACTTTGATGCTCGCCTGATACTGGCGCCGGTTTTACTGATCGTCTGGTTCGCGGTTCGGGATGTCTTTGTTACCGTGACCGCGCCCGAGCACGGATTCAATCTGTTGGTGGGCTATCCAAGACCCCTGATTCTCGCATTCGTCGCCGCCATGTTGATGCGCCGAATGGGCGTGAGCCTTGACCGGCTCGACCATGCGAATGAAACCCTCAACATCAGGCTGGCGGAACGGGAAGCCGAGCTTGCGACCTTCCACCGTCTGGAGCGGGCAAAAACAGTCAGCACGGTGCGCGAGCACGAGCGTCAACGGCTCACTCACGATTTGCACGACGGCCTCAGCGGCCATCTGGCGTCGATCATTGCCTTGTCGGAGCGGGCAGGCGACAAGCCGATCGAGCAGGCTGCGCGCGAAGCGTTGAACGATCTACGGCTGGTGATCTATTCGCTCGATCTTGGCGACCGCGAACTGCCGCTGGCGTTGGCCAATTTCCGCGAGCGCCTCGTGCCGCAATTGCAGCGTCTCGGAATCGCTTTGGACTGGTCGATTGCCGGCTTGCCGGAGGTTTCGGGGGTGACGCCGGGCAATGCGCTAGCCATGCTTCGTATTCTTCAGGAGGCGATCACCAACGCGATCAAGCATGGTCCGGCGCGCAAAGTTGTCATCCGTGGCGCTCGGGCCAAGGACGGCATGGTCGCATTACCGATTGAGAACGACGGCCGTCCATTTACGGAAGGCACCGGCGGCCACGGTCTCGCTAATATGCGGCGGCGAGCCCAGCAGTTGAACGGCAAACTCGATCTCGAAGCCTTGGATAGTGGCACCAAGCTCACATTATTGCTGCCGCCCAGCCTGCCGGACTTCGAGGATGAGGCCGTTGCTTAGCCGCCGCGACGACAAGGCCCTTCCCGAAGCGCCAGTTTTGCTAGTAAAGTATCGGCGGGGCAATTTTTCCGAGACATTTAGAGTTTGCGTTTAGCCCGCATTTATAGGGTTGCGTTATGCGCTGGCGGCTGTTTCCGATCCCATGTCTGGCAGCTGCGATTTATTTCGCGTTCGCCGGCCTAAACACACCGGCAATCGCGATGGAGGGGGGCCAAAGCCCGGCGGTACGGGGCTATCGCGATTTTATGGTAGGCGTTCTTCCAGCGCCCGGCGTTCAGTTTCGCTACGACCTTTATATGTACAGCGGGACCGAGCACTCGATCATTCCGCAAGGCCAGCTCACTATAAATCTAAAGGCCGCCGCAAATATATTCGGCGTGACCGCGGTGACGCCGTATCAAATCCTTGGCGGAAATTACGCGTTTGGTGCGCGCGGCGCGGTTACCGACCTCTCGGTTGACCAAACCGTATCCAGGCCTGGCCTCACGGTCGCGCGCAGCGGCAGCCTTACCGCGCTCAACGATATCGTCGTCAGTCCGTTTATTGTCGGTTGGCATGCCGGCAATTTTCATTGGATCGATTCCACCTCGGTTTGGATGCCGGCCGGCAATTACGACAGCAGCCGGATTGCCAACACCGGAAGGCATTATTGGTCCTTCGCACGCAGTTCGGCGCCACTTATTTCGATCCAAAATCCGGTTGGGAACTTTCAGCGGCCGCGATGTATGTGATCAGTTCCACGAACACGGCGACGAATTATCATTCGGGCGACTTCACGCAGTTCGATTTTGCCGCCGGAAAAATGCTTTCGCCGCAATTCAAGCTCGGCACCGTCGGGTATTTCGTGCAGCGAGTCACCCCTGACACCGGCGCCGGTGCCATTCTAGGAGAGCGCAAATTGCGCGCGGCTGGCATAGGTCCGGCCGCGACCTACACGTTTTTTGTGAACAAAGTGGCCATGAATCTGGTGGCCAAATATTATCGTGAATTTGACGCTCAAAACACCACGCAGGGCAATGCGGGCACCGTGTCGGTACGTGTCAAGTTTTGAATGGGGTGGCACCAACGGCACACCTTCAGTGAATTACTTCCGGTCACAAGGACACATTCAACCGCTTCGGATTGCATTTTCCGTTGCCATGCTGAAAGTAAGCATTACATTTCAGTCACTGGGGCAGCGGAATTTGCCCAAGGCTGAACTGATGATTTTGTCTGGCAGTCTTGCGTTCAAATCTATGCTCAAATGCCGCTCGCACCAAAAGGAGCTTAGTTGTTATGGGTCCGAAACGATCTAAGCCGCGCGGCCGCAGCCTTCGTTCGCAGCTTTGGTTCGATAATCCTGAAAATCCAGGCATGACGGCGCTCTATATCGAACGCTATCTAAACTACGGGCTCACCAAGCAAGAACTCACCTCAGGCAAACCCATTGTCGGGATTGCGCAAACCGGATCGGATTTGTCGCCCTGCAATCGCCACCATTTAGAACTGGCCCACCGCGTGCGCGAAGGAATTCGCGCCGGCGGCGGCATCGCATTCGAATTCCCTTGCCACCCGATCCAGGAAACCGGAAAGCGGCCGACCGCGGCGCTCGACCGCAACCTCGCTTATCTCAGCCTGGTCGAAGTCCTTTACGGCTATCCGCTCGATGGCGTCGTGCTCACGACCGGCTGCGACAAGACCGTGCCGGCCTGCTTAATGGCGGCCGCGACGGTCAATATTCCCGCCATCGTGCTGTCGGGCGGGCCGATGCTCAACGGATATTGGAAGGGTGAGCGCGCAGGATCTGGCACGGTGGTGTGGCAGGCACGCGCCGACCATGCCGCCGGCAAGATAAGCTACAAGGAATTCCTCGATATCGTGACATCCTCGGCCCCCTCGATCGGCCATTGCAATACCATGGGAACCGCGTCGACCATGAATGCTCTGGCGGAGGCTTTGGGCATGTCGTTGCCGGGCTGCGCGGCAATCCCCGCGCCCTATCGCGAGCGCGCGCAAGTCGCCTACGAAACCGGCCTGCGCGCCGTAGAGATCGTGCGCGAAGATCTCAAGCCGTCGGATATTCTGACCCGCAAAGCTTTCGAAAACAGCATCGTTGCCTGTTCGGCCATTGGCGGCTCTACCAATGCGCCGATCCACATTAATGCCATCGCGCGCCATATTGGCGTTAAGCTGGCGATCGAGGATTGGGAAAAAACCGGCTACGATATTCCGCTTTTGGTCGACATGCAGCCGGCGGGAAAATATCTCGGCGAAGAATATTACCGTGCCGGCGGATTGCCGGCGGTGATGCGGCAATTGTTCAAGGCCGGCAAGGGCCATGCCGACGCGCTCACGATAAACGGCAAGACCATGGGCGAGAACGTCCGCAAGGCCGAAGTCCAGGATGCCGATGTAATCCGCGCTTACGCCAAGCCGATGAAAAAACAGGCGGGCTTTAAAGTGCTCAAGGGCAATCTATTCGACAGCGCCATCATGAAAACAAGCGTCATCTCGGAGGAGTTTCGAAAGCGCTATTTGTCCAATCCTAAGGACCCGAACGCGTTTGAAGGCCGCGCCGTCGTATTCGAGGGGCCGGAGGACTACCACCACCGCATCGACGATCCGTCGTTGAAGATCGATGCCAACACTATCCTGTTCGTGCGCGGCGTCGGGCCGATCGGCTATCCCGGCTCGGCCGAGGTCGTGAACATGCAACCGCCGGCGGTTTTGATCAAACAGGGCGTCAACGCTCTGCCATGCATCGGTGACGGGCGGCAATCCGGCACGTCCGGCTCGCCGTCAATTCTCAATGCGTCGCCGGAAGCGGCGGCGGGCGGCGGGCTCGCCATTCTGCGAACCGGCGACCGCATCCGGGTCGATCTCAGCAAGGGCACCGCCAATATTCTAATTTCCAAGGCTGAGCTGGCGCGCCGCTACGCGACTCTGAAAAAGCGCGGTGGCTTTTCTTATGCCGAGAGCCAGACTCCATGGCAGGAAATCCAGCGCTCGATGGTCGATCAGCTCGCCGATGGCATGGTGCTAAAACCGGCGGTGAAATACCAACGTGTCGCGCAGAAGTTCGTGCCCAGAGACAACCACTAATTCAATCAATGAGGTCATGTCGTGAGTGGACGATTAAAAGGCAAAGTTGCGCTGGTGACGGCGGCCGGACAAGGTATCGGCCGTGCGATCGCGGAGGCGTTTATCGCGCAAGGCGCCACGGTGATCGCAACCGATCTCGACGCGGCCAAGCTTAAAAGCCTCAAAAAGGCGAGGGTCTTTGCTCTCGATGTGCGTTCGACCGCAAAGGTCGAGGCGCTTGCAAAAGAAGTGATCAAGCAATTCGGCGCTCCCGATATTCTGGCCAATTGCGCCGGCTATGTTCATCAAGGCAGCCTGCTCGACTGCTCGGAGCAGGATTGGGACTTTTCATTCGATCTCAACGTGAAGTCGATGCACCGCATGTTGCGCGCCTTCGTTCCGGCTATGCTCAAGAATGGCGGCGGCTCGGTAGTCAATATTGCGTCGGCGGTGTCTTCGATCCGCGGCGTACCCAACCGCTATGCTTACGGTGCGACCAAAGCCGCGGTCATCGGGCTCACCAAGGCGGCCGCCGCCGACTTCATCCGCAAGGGCCTTCGCGTTAATGCGATCTGCCCCGGCACCATCGAGTCGCCATCGCTCGATGACCGGATCGCGGCCGTGGCCAAAAGCACGGGCAAGTCGCTCAAGGCGGTGCGGAGCGATTTCGTCGGCCGTCAGCCGATCGGGCGGCTCGGAACCGCGGCGGAAGTGGCTGCGTTGGCGCTTTTCCTGGCGTCGGACGAGGCAAGCTATATCACCGGACAGGCCCATCTGGTGGACGGGGGCATGGCCTTGTGAATGAGCCCGCTCGCGCGGCAAGCAGGCGGAAATTCGCGACCAAAGAAAAAGTCCGAAACCACAGCGCTTTATTGCGATACGTCCCGTGCGCGCTGGGAGATTCGGTCGGGTTGGTGCGCGCGGCTTTTGATAGAGATCGAAAGTTAGAATCCTATGTCAAAGGCTGACGATCAGAAAAAATTGCAAGCAGCATTTGTATTACACCAAAAAGGCGATCTTAACGAGGCTGCTAACCTTTACCGCAAGCTTATAAAAAAGAATCCGAATAATTTCGACGCTCTCCATTTTCTTGGAGTCATTGAAGCAAGCGTTGGAAATACCGAGAAAGCCAAACTTTTCATGGAGCGCTCATTGTCGGCGCAACCGCCAAATATTAATTTCATAGAGAATTATGCCACAACATTATTTCAGACAGGAGACTACGAATCCGCTCTTAAAATCTGTCAGCAAGGTTTTCGTCACGACAATTCAAATATCTCGCTACTTTATTTAAGCGCAATTTCGTTATTCAAACTGCTTAAATTCCAGGAGTCGATTACACAATTTGACAGGCTTCTTTTGATTCAGCCGAATCATATTGCCGCGCTCAATGAGCGAGGTTCTGCCTTTGCGAAAATGAAACAATATGATGAGGCGCTA
>Ga0302140_10002807_pt1 | contig 22539 bp, 20 predicted proteins | sample I_Bog_E1_1_FD_202095 | JGI IMG/M metagenome (GOLD analysis project Ga0302140, IMG submission 202095) | Peat permafrost microbial communities from Stordalen Mire near Abisko, Sweden - I_Bog_E1_1 | ecosystem: Environmental > Terrestrial > Soil > Wetlands > Peat | place: Sweden: Abisko, Stordalen... | reverse complement strand
TAAGGCGGATAATTTTTTAAATACTGTAAGTTATATCGAAAGCATCCGCAAAAGGTTGTCGCCCAATACAAAAACAGACATTGATGAACTGGGTACATTTGTAAGCGATGAGATGCGCAATCAGCCGATCAGCCAGGCCTACTGGAACCTTTCAGCAGCGGTTTATGCCTACTTTTTTATAGGGCTTACAAAGGCCGGGATCGATGTTATCGGTGAATCACAATTGGTTGGGTTCCCGACGCAGTATCCCGATGTGAGTATGATCAACTACACAAACAACAAACCTAACGCCCGATTTTGGGTTTTGAAAATGATTAAGGACAATATTAAAGCTGGGGACGCTTTGGTTGAAACCGATATCAATGCAAATAGTGGCGACGATATTGAAGCACAAGGCTTTGTAGACGGGAAGACTAAAATGGTGCTTATCCTTAACAAAAGAAACAAAATCATAAAGCTTAAAGTTCCTGCCGAATTTAACAACGCTAAAAGAAGCACGATTGATGAGCTATCGGCTGATAATGCTGCAGTTGAATCAGTAATAAACGGCGACACTATTGAATTGAAGCCTTTTGCAGTAAGTTTGGTAACCTTGAAATAATATTAAAAAATGTACATTTTCATACCCTCGCCATTTCCCGCTTCCTCAGCATAAAACTAACAAAAGCAAGGAAAGCTATAAGTCCGAAAATAAGTTCTGTATACCTTGGCCCGTGGTTCATACCTCCGAAATAGTCGGCATATGGCACCAGTTCAATATTGCTGTAAGTGAAAAGAAAAAACAGTATCTCGAATAATTTCTTTCCGCCGCTTAATATTCCAAAGGCAACTGCGAAAAGTACAATAAATGCTCCGCCCATAATAATACTCATTACAGGTAAAAACTGGATCTCAACAAGGTACCTTATCAAAAGCGGTGCAGCTAAAACTAACAACAAAACTATACCTGCCACAATTTGGGCCGGTAACAACCGGGTCAGGGGTTTATAAGAAGCATAACTGAAATAATGTATCCGGTTTGTTTTTTCCTTTGTAGCCAAATCAGACAAGCGCCCTACCTGGAGAAACCACAGTATGGGTAATACAATTTGATGTGCTGCAGGAATCGGGGCGAAAATTAAAGCGATCATCCCGCCCAAATTTATCACCCAAAGCCAGCGCGGCCCTTTTCTTATTAACATTAACAGCTCGGTTTTTATAAAAGGCATTATTTTGTAAGAAGGCGTAATCGCCGGCAATGCGGACAGCCTTATTTCATTCAATATCCTGGCTTGGGGGATTGATTCCAGGCTTTTAGTTTTCTTTTTAACCTTATATCTTTCTTTGATATCAAAACGGTGGAAAAATTTTGACGATATAAAAACGATAACTAATCCAAATAAAATCAACGATATACGAACTAAAACAGTTGACAATGACCACCGAATACCTTCAAACACAAAAAAATGAAAGGCTTTTTTTTGATCGAAAACAAACCCCATAGATACCGTATTGATTTTCTGGTGGTATTGACTGGCAACAATATCCTGCATGTGTGCGGTTACTTGTGCGAAGCCAAAAAGGTCAAATATTGGCAATACGTTTGTTTGCAGCACCGATGTAGCAATGAAGAAAAAGAAGAAACCGACATTCATTATCACGGTATACCTGTATAAAAACACCTCTGCCACTACTGCCAGGGCAGCAATAAAAAATATAGTGGGGACGGTAATGAAAAGGTAGGGCAAAATAAATTGCATTATCTCAAATGGGTAGCCATGCGAGCGTGCAAAAAATAACGCAACACCCATTATAAAAACAATTCCCGTAATAGTCAGCAATACCATAAAATTGCTCCAGGCCTTCGCTAAAAGATAATGAAAGTTGCTGATGGAAGTGGTAGCAATAATCATCCCCACACCGGTATCCACATCTTTTTTAATATTGCTGTTCACCAGGTAAAAACCAATCATGGTGAGGAATACGCTGCTCATCATGGCCGTAACATAACCTATCCAGGCCGAATTTTGAACGCCAAGATAATCCCCGATTCGCAGCGTGGTATAATTGGAGCCCGGAGCGGGTATAAAAGAATAAGCGGCATACAGGCTTATAGCAAGCGTAACAAGAAATGCGTAACTCCGCGTACGTTGTAGGTAATCGAACCGGACAATTTTATAAAACTGTTCCATATCAACCCTTATTATGTGTCAAGTATAAATAAGCATCTTCCAATAAAGCCAGCGCCTCTGTCGAACCTTTTACAGGGTTTTCGCTGATAAATCTCACCCAAACTGTATCTTTTTGCCTTGTGGTGTTTACAACCATGTGTTTGGCTTTAAAATCTGTTAAATCCGCATTATCCAAATAAATTTCAAATACTTTTCCCTGTACCTGTTTAATTACTTCCGCTTGCGTTCCCTTGGTGAGCAGGGTACCACTTTTCATTATAGCCACTTCGTCGGCTATTGTTTCGATATCCGACACGATGTGCGATGACAAGATGATAATACAATTTTCAGCCAGGTCTGATATTAAATTCCTGAAACGCATACGTTCTTCCGGGTCCAGGCCTACAGTAGGCTCATCAAAAATTAATATTTTGGGGTCATTAAGCAGGGCCTGCGCTATACCTATACGCTGTTTCATTCCGCCTGAATAAGTTCCTATAGGCAATTTTGCACTGTCGGTTAAATTTACGCCTTCCAGTAGGGCCTCTACGCGCTGTCTGAGGTTAGGTCCGCCAACCCCTTTCATGGCAGCGATGTATTCCAAAAATTCATACGCGTTCAGGTTGGCATAAACCCCAAAATCCTGCGGTAAATAACCGAGTATCTTTCGTATATAATCGGGATCTTTTAAAATATCATGACCATCTAGTTCTATTGTGCCAGTAGTAGGCTGACTGATCGTAGCGATAATTTTCATTAACGTTGATTTGCCTGCGCCATTTGGTCCAAGTAAACCCAATATACCATTTTCGATAGTAACTGAGTAATCCATTAAACCGTATTTTTCTTTACTGTATTGTTTCGAGATGTTTTGTATGGTGAGGTTCATTTTAATGCTGACGAGATCGTAAATACCGGTATCTGGAATAAATCTAACATTTATTCAGACGCTTTGTACGAACATATAGTTACAAAACATATTTTTACTTCATCAATTAAAAAAACCATGAAAGTACTCCTCCTCATAACGGCATCCTTGTCTTTAAGTATAGCAGCGGCTAAGGCTCAGCAAACACGGCCTAAAACCGATACTGTTTTTTTTGAAGATTTTAATGAAAAAACTCTCGACCGCTCTAAATGGAATGTTGAAATAACTGGTAACACGGTAAATAACGAACAGCAGGCTTATGTTGATTCGAATGCGACATTTTACCTGGTGAAGGGGAAAGCGGCGGAGGGCGCCAAAAATGGCGCTTTGGTTATTAAAGCTGTTTATCAACCGGGCTTTACCAGTAAGGAAAACAAGAAATATGATTTCATTTCCGGCAGGATAAACACCCAAGCCAAAATGGAATTCACTTATGGTACCGCCTCCTGCCGGATGAAAATGTCTTCTGGTGCGGGTTTATGGCCTGCATTCTGGGCATTAGGCAATGGAAAATGGCCGGATTGCGGCGAAATTGATATGATGGAAACCGTCGGAGACTCATCCTGGTTTAGCAACGCCTTACACGGGCCTAACTATTTTGGTAATACCCCATTGGCCTACAGGGCTTTTTTTCCAAAAGGGACAGACGTTACGCAATGGCATGTTTATTCGGTTGACTGGACTGCGGACCATATCATATTTAGCGTAGACGGTAAAGTTACCTATACAGTGACACGTGCAATGGTGGAGCATTATGGCCGCTGGGCTTTTGATAATGCAAAATTTATCATATTAAATTTCGCTTTGGGCGGGGGTTATCCGGCTGGGGTTAACAAAGTAAAAGAACCCTATAACGGAATTTCACAATCCACAGTCGACAAAATAAAAGCCGGCCAGGCAAAAGTATTTGTTGATTGGGTTTTGGTTACTAAATCAGCCGGATAATGAAAATTGAATTATTTTTTGTGTGATATTCAGTTTTTAACAAAAAAGCCCCCGAAATTTCAGAGGGCCGTTTTATTAAATTTTCAGTTGATGAAAAGTTAATTCATCGATCGTTTTAATTATGATTGTCGTGATCGTGACCATGGTCGCCATGGTCCATTTGATGGTGGCCCTGACGGTATCCAACTGAACAGCTTGAAATCGCAGACGCAAAAATCAGCAGAGCGATTATTCTTAAAATGTACTTTTTCATAAACATTAGTTTTTAAAGTAAACGTATTTAGATAGTTACAATTAAAGTGCCAGAACCAGGGCATCGTTTAAAAGAAGTTGGTTTCCTCATGAGCAATCGCAAATCTCCATTTTTCCGAAAAACAAAAACGCCAATAATAAATTCAAAAAAGCACTAAATTAGAGCACGTCTGAAAACATGTTTTGTTAGCTATGGACGGATAATATTAAGTTAACTTTTATTCAATTTTGAGCCTGTCATTACTCCAGTTATGTTTAACTTTTATTGCGGAATTTTAATAAAATTAGAGCGTTTTACCCGCAAGAAGCATTTTGTTATCCTTGTTGTTTTAATTTTTGATATGCCGGCGGCTTTCGCGCAAACGCCGGATATTTCTTATCCGGGGCCAGAAAACTATACAGTTAATACTGCTATTACGCCAATAGCACCGACGAATTCAGATCGGATATTAGCAACTTTCGGTTTCGGGCAGGTTACGACTTTGCGGGTAGCAGTATTACCATTTCAGACGGGTCTATTGTTATGGAATTTAATTTCAATGAGTTCGGGGAGTTCTGGTTAACACGGATATTTAGTTTTTAACTTCGTGTTTAAAGCAAGGCAAGGTATGGTTTTTATAACGAGCAAACTTTGCGGCGGGTACTTAATATTACTTAATTAACCTTAAAAATGTGAAAAATAAACCTGCTGGATACTTAACTATTATAAAATAATTGTAACTATAATTACATCTTTAAATCTTTTTTTTCTTTAGTAAAAAAAATAAATTACAGAAGGAAAAATAAATAGCCGTTAAGATACAGGGTTATTATTCATAAATTGTATTGACATCTTATTTAAATTAATTTAACCACTTTTTTAATCAGAATAATAATATATTGCTGTTAATTGTTGAAATGAGCTCCTATTTTTACATTTAATAAATTTATAATTCGCTCAAGAAAGGGTTTGATTTAACAATCCTAAATAACTAAACAAATTGAAAAAGCCTGAATTTATGCTGATAAAAAAAATAAAGAAGTTTATTGGAATTGATGAGCCTCATTTGTCTTTAGAGAATAAGCTTTTTAACGCAGTTTGCCTGGCGTTGGGTTTTAGCATGGTGTTGGGCATAATCAGTAATATCACATTGGGTTTCCCGCCTTATTTAATTGGCGTAGAGCTATTTATTGGCGCAATGTGCGTTTTTGCTTTTTACAGGAGCAAATACAAAGGTTATAATGAAAACATGCCCCTTCCCTATATTACAGCTGGCATAGTATTGTTCATTCCGGCCTGGTTTTTTAACGGAGGAATTGAAGGCTCAACTACCCAGGTCGGTATCTTTTTTATTGTTTTGATCATGGTTTTGGTTAAGCGCAAATATCATCCGTTTTATATTGGCATACTAATGCTGGTCTTTTTTGGGTGTTACAAGTTAGAGCAATATTTCCCGGGATGGGTAACACCCATCGAAAATAATCGTCAAAAGGAAACGGATTTTATTTCGTCGGCAATAACAAATATCTTAATGGTGGGTTTGCTTGTTAGCTTTTTAAGACGGAGCCACGCAAAAGATAAAAAGGAACTGATTGAAAAAACCGACGAGCTTCAAAAGTCTCAGGTGGAACTTTCGGCAGCAAAAGATCTTGCCGAAGGTGCAACTGTGGCGAAATCGAATTTCCTTGCTAATATGAGCCACGAAATACGTACACCGTTGAATGGTATCATTGGCACTGCGCAATTGCTATCCCTATCGGATTTATCGCCGGAGCAAAAAGAACTCCTTCAAACGCTGCAATCAAGCAGCAACCTGCTAATAAATATTATAAGCGATATACTCGATCTTTCAAAAATTGAGGCCGATAAACTTACGCTTCATCCAACACCTGTTAATATTAGAAACAGCATAAAAACAGTACTGGAAATTAGCTACCCAAGCATAGCTGTTTCAGGTAAAAAAATTGTTTTAAACTATACGATCGACGATAATCTTGCAGAGTATTTAGTAACAGACGAAAGCCGTGTTCAGCAAATTCTGATAAACTTAATCGGTAACGCCATAAAGTTTACCGACGAAGGCTTTGTTTCCCTGAATGTTTCGGTTGTAAACAAATCGATAACTGCTCAGGAAGTTAAATTTAGTGTTGAAGACACAGGTATCGGCATCAGTGAAGAATCTCTTGCACAGCTATTCAGGCCTTTTACACAGGTAAACACTACTGCCTTAAGAAAATACGGCGGTACAGGCCTTGGTTTATCGATTTGTAAACGACTGGTAGAAATGATGGATGGCAGAATTGAGGCGAAAAGTAAAGTATCCGAAGGTTCTATTTTTAGCTTTACATTACCAATGCAAATAGCCCAGGTGAGTGATATAGAAAATAAGCCGGAAGATATTAACACTGTTTACCAACACATTCCATTAAAGATATTACTGGCGGAGGACAATAAAATGAACCAGATAATTGCAGGTAAAATTTTCGAAAAAATTGGTTACAATATCGATATAGCGGATAATGGAATGATTGCCATGAGCATGCAGGACAGGGAACATTATGATCTTATTTTTATGGATATTCAAATGCCAGAAATGAACGGATTTCAGGCAGCAAGACACATAATTGAGAAATATAAAGAAAACGCGCCACCAATAATAGCGATGACCGCCAATGTATTAAGTGAAGATGAGGAAGAATGCAAAGCGGCAGGGATGATAGATTTTATAAGTAAACCATTTACCATCGAAAGGTTAGAAAATCTCGTACATAAATGGGGCAGACCAAAAGAAAATACGTTTGCTTTGAATAAACCAGACCAAATAGTTGAATAATACCATTAATTCCTTAAAAAATACCATTTCGTATGGTAATAAGCATCCTATGTTTGTAAAATGTTTCAAGATACTCCCGTTTACGATATATGTACTTTATCTGATTTTAGACAGAAGGATATTATCATAAGTCGGTTTGCGCCGTACCTGGAGCAACACAAAAACTTACACGCCGCCCATAGTCACTCATTTTATCATTTAGTACTTTTCACCCATGGAGCCGGTAGTCATACCATTGATTTTGAAAACTTTAAGGTAAACCCATTTCAAATATATTTTATGATTCCCGGCCAGGTACATTCCTGGAATTTTTCGGGGTTTACCGATGGTTATATCATTAATTTTTCGGAATCCTTTTTTGAGTCATTTCTACTAAATGCCAGGTTTCCGGAAAACTTATCTTTTTTTAGCGGGGACCTAAATAATGCTGTGATCGAATTGCCAAAAGAGGTTCAACCCAACATACTTCGTTTATTTGAAGATATAATCAAAGAAACTGAAAAAGAATATTCACTAAAGGAGGATATGCTCAGGGTATTAATGATTCAATTATTTATTTTAATTAACCGCCTAACGGTAGCCACTAATCAAAAAGGAGCAGCTTCTTATAATCAAATTTTACTTAAAAATTTTCAAAAGTTAATTGAAGTACATTATAAAGATTTGAAGCTGCCGAAAGATTACGCCGAACTGCTTTATGTTACACCCAATCATCTGAATGCAATTTGTAAAGATTTTTTAGGGAGGCCGGCGGGCGAAGTAATTAGAAACCGGACTATGCTGGAAGCTAAACGCTTGCTCACAATTCCAAAATTGAACATTGCTGAGATAGCTTATCAACTAAATTTTAGCGATAATTCGTACTTCACAAAATTCTTTAAAAAGGTTGAAGGGCTAACGCCCGAAGAATTCAGAAAAAAAATAACAAATCAAAGCCATCATGAATAATCAGGAAAACCATTTACCTGTTTGGCCGGCAATTGTGCAGGCCAAATGCCCCAGGTGCAGACGGGGCGATATGTTTGCTACCCCGATGTATGCCTTTAAATCACAAAAAATGAATAAAACCTGCCCCCACTGCGGTTTAGAATTTGAACGTGAACCTGGCTATTTTTATGTTGCAATGCTGGTAAGTTATGCCATGTTCGTTGCAGAAATGATAACATTGGCGGTAGCTATCCACGTTTTAACCGGGAGCAATAACCCGTGGTTATATGTAATCATTATCATGATTGTTGGAATTATCCTTTCGCCCTTCAATTTCAGATATTCACGGGTAATTTTATTGCACTGGCTAACACCGGGTTTACATTATCACCCGGAGATGGGCAGGTATGAGGTGTGATGGCACTTTTTTAGTAGCAGTTTTTAAGTAGCAGTAGCAGCATTATATAGCTGCGGCAGTTTTTAGGAGTAGTATTACAATATGGCCACTGCCGCTAATTACTGCTACTAAAAACTGCTACTGCCACTAACTTACTGCCGCTAAGCGCTTCATCAGTGTATTGTAACATTTATGCAGATTTCTCTCTTTTCATAGCAATTTCATTTTCGACTCCTAATTTGTTCAAATAATTATTGATTTATGAAACAGATACCCCTAACAAATTGGATGCCCTTTAGCAATATCCTTTATATTGGAGATGAAGCGAAAGACTGCATAGAGATAATAGAAAAATTTAATGACCGCCTGCTGGAAATTGAGCACCATTATTCAGCATGGTTCGGCAACGAAAAGCATGCTGCCCACGAAAAACTGCAGCGCCATATACAATATCATTTTGAAGGCGGGATAGCTATTTTTAAATTCAAACATGAGGAAGAAATACCGGCGATTGTCCGTAATGAATGCATTACAGCGTGCAGGGACATTGCTTTCGAGCATTTGTTCTGTCTTTCCTAGCACTTTGTGGTCCAGGCATTATTTCTTAGTTGTTTATAATTAGCAGTTATTTTTATGTTCCCGGCATTAAGAACCGGTACAATAAATTATAACAGGGCGAGGCTATTATTCTAAATCATAACTCTTTACCAAATAATGGACAGGTTTTTGTACACCATACCCAATGAGGGTTATTTGTGGGATATTTGTGCTGGCTGTTGTTGTTTTCTCTTGTAACAAACCGAAAAACCCGTCACTTTGTGCAAATAACAGTCAGTGTGTGTTACCTCCCCTGCCGCCCGGTAATAAATACCAACACATTGATATCGCCACCGGAAAAACAACACCATCCGAATTGGTAAGTTTTGCACGTTCGCTAAAAGGGGTTCCTTATAAATACGGCTCAACAAACCCTGAACAAGGCTTTGATTGTTCGGGGTTTGTAACCTGTGTTTTTAATCACTTTGGAATAATGGTGCCACGGCCATCTGTCGATTTTACGTTTGTAAACCAAAGTATTGATATAAAAGCGGCGAAGCCCGGCGATCTTATCCTCTTTACAGGCTCAGATAGTATACCACGGATAGCAGGTCATATTGGAATAATTGTTTCAAATCAAAAAGATGACCTGATATTTATACACGCTACTTCACGCCACAATTATGGCGTTACCGAAACGCCCCTGACCCTCTATTACCAACAAAGATATATTAAAACCATTCGCGTATTCGCACAAAACGGTCGGTAGGCGGCTGGGACTTGAACTCCGTGGTATAACATGGACACTTTTCGGGTCACCTAAATTATTTTTAAAAAATCAACATAATATTTGCAACGTACGTTTTAAATACATACCTTTGGTTTATGATGTTATTTAAGAAAGATACCGACAAAGTTTTAATACCCACAAAGACCGAATTAGAAGTGCTCCAACTATTGTGGAAGCATGGGCCCTCAACCGTTCGCTTTGTACACGATAAGCTAAATGAACAAAAGGAAATTGTTCAATATACATCAACGTTAAAGCTGATGCAGGTAATGAAGGAGAAAGGGATGGTTGACAGGGATGAAACTAATATGAAACACATATATAGCGCAGCGGTAGAAGAAGATAAAATAAAAGGCAACCTGCTTGGCCGATTTGTAGATTCGATGTACAATGGCTCAGCCAGTAGCTTAATGCTTGCGCTGCTGGATAATGATAAAACATCGGCCGAGGAATTGACGAAAATAAAAGAGTTGTTAAATAAAATGGATAAGGCCAAATAATTTAAAAAATGAAACCGGTTTTGATAAGCTCAATAATGGACAAAATAATTCCGGCTTTCGGCTGGATGCTGATACACTCGCTTTGGCAGGGGCTGCTTTTTGCTATCATAGCCGGTATAGTTTTAATGCTTGCAAAAAGATCTGGCGCTGCTTTCAGGTATAACCTTGTATTTGTTTTGTTCGCAGCATTTATTTGTACATGTGCCTTTACTTTTGCACTTGAATGGAACAGAGCAGGCGGAACAACGTTAAGAACGCTGATACCACGAGGCGACAGAACGATAGTCCCGGCATTAGTCCTAAGTAATATTCATAGTTTAAAACAACTCGTCAAAATATTTACCGGTTATTTTGCCGCCAATGAACCATTGGTTGTGTTGGTGTGGTTTGTTTTTTTCCTGTTTAAAAGTGTAAAAATGTTTGCCTGCCTGGTCTATAACCAGCAGATCAGGAACCGTGAGATAGTTGCGCCTTCCGAATTCTGGTCTGAGAAAGTAGCCACCTTTGCCGAAAAATTACAAATAAAAAGGGCGGTCAAATTATTACAGTCTGGCTATATTAAAATGCCCGTTGTAATAGGTCATTTAAAACCCCTTATTTTGATCCCGGTTGGTTTATTAGCCGGCTTACCGGCCGAACAAGTAGAAGCCATATTATTGCATGAACTGGCCCATATTCGCCGTAACGACTATTTCGTTAACTTTTTACAAAATATTGCCGAAGCTATATTTTTCTTTAACCCCGGCTTGCTGTGGATATCTTCGCTGTTAAGAGAAGAGCGGGAAAACTGTTGCGACGATATTGCGTTGGAGCATACCCAAAACAAAGTTGACTTTGTACAGGCGCTTATTAGTTTTAAAGAGTATGAACTTTATGGGTCAAGCTATGCCGTCGCTTTCCCGGGCAAAAAAAACTATTTGCTGCGGCGGGTAAGCCGTATACTTCACAATAAGAATATGACTTTAGGGCTTGCAGAAAAGATATTTTTTATTGGGAGCATATTGTTACTTTCTGCCTTGATTACCGTAGCATCTATCCCGCAAGTAAAATTGTATACAAAAAGTGGTTTTATTAATGCCCATGCCATCATAATTCCTGCTGCTGGCCACATTTCGGGGCAAAAACTAAATATTGCAAGTTACAAATCCCACATAAAGCCTGTAAAAGCGAAAAAATTAAAAGTCGATCGCGTCAAAGCGTTGGCGCAAATTAAAAATGGCATATCAGGCATATCCGAAAAAAGGACGCCTTCAGAAGTCGCTAAAACCGCTATTAAACCTATATCAGCGTTAAGCCAGGCCGTTAAACCGCCGCAGCGATTAAGCAGTAAAATTGCAAAAGTGTTGGACGATATCCGGGTAGATGCGAAGGCAGGTACCGAACAAACAAACAACGAGCAGGAACAGGCAAGAATTGAGGAAGAACAGGCTATTAAAGACCAACAGCAAGCGCTAAAAGACCAGGCCCAGGCAAAAATTGACCAGGCTGAAGCATTAAAAGACCAGGTGCAGGCACGTATCGACCAGGAACAGGCGAAGAAAGACCAGCAGGGACAAATTAGCAAAGATAAAACACAGGCAGAAAAGAACGAAGAACAGGTGCTCTTAAATCAAATACAGGTGAAGAAGAACGAAGAGCAGGCGCAACGTAACGAACACCAGGCAAGGCTAAATAAAATACAGGAAAAGAAAAACCAGGAGCAGGCAATCCGCAATGAGGAACAGGCCCGGTTAAACCAAATACAGGAAAAGAAAAATGAGGAGCAGGCTTTGAAGAATAACAATGTGAGCGTGCAATAAAGTAAACAATTTAGAACGTTAGTACCGGGTCAAATATTACGGCAGGCGCAGCCGCAGCTATAAACCAGGTTCCATTATAAATGTGAAAATTCATGTTTTTTTAAAATTCCGATTTAATGCGGAGTGGTAGTTTATTGTCTGAAAATTAAATTTTAAAATCAAAATCAACAAAATGAAAACAAATTATATTAAATGCATCCTATGGCTGATAATGGTAGTTTTTGCCATAACGACTGTGAAAGCACAAACAAGTGTAACCGATAAAACGGCTTACAATGGCAGGGAGTACATTAGTTATGACGGTATTCGCAACGAAAATGGTAAACAAGTGGAGCGTATCCAGACCGATGTGGATGACAAAGTTTACAAAATGGAGCTGGTAAACGGCACAATGACCGAACTGTATGTGGATGGCGTTAAAATACCTGCCGGCGAATGGGATAAGTATAGTGATGCGATAGCTGCTATTAAGGAACAAATCAGGAAAAACAAAGAGCAAGCAAAACGTAACGAGGAACAAGCGCGACGAAACCAGATACAGGAAAAAAAGAATGAGGAGCAGGCGGTACGTAACGAAGAACAAGCGCGGCTAAACCAGATACAGGAAAAGAAGAACGAGGAACAGGCGGTACGTAATGAAGAGCAGGCACGATTAAATCAAAAACAGGAGAAGAAAAACCAGGAACAGGTTCCCAAAAACGAGGAACAGGCCCGGTTAAATCAAATACAGGAGAAGAAAAACCAGGAGCAGGTTGCCAAAAACGAGGAACAGGTTGCCCGTAACCAGGAACAAGCCAAGCGTAACGAGGAGCAGGCACGGTTGAATGAAATACAGGCAAAGAAAAATGAGGCACAGGCCGTAGAAAATGAGCGTTTAATAAATGAGATGATAGTAGACCTTATCGCCGATAAAATAATTCCTGATGCAAGCGCTCTTCACGATTTAACCATGAATAGTGATGAAATGACAGTAAATGGGGATAAACAGCCGGAAGGTGTATTTAAAAAATATAAGGAAAAATATAACCGGTTTTCACAAGGCAGTTTTTCTTATCACAACAACTAACAATTCTATCGAATCAAACTATAATCAAAAAAAATGGAAACTAAATTTCTAAAATATAGCGTGCTGTCATTAGCCGCTATGCTATCAGTAATTACGGTAACTGCACAGGTAAGGGTATCAGCAAACTATGACTCACGCTACAATAACTATGACGTTACCAAAAAGGATGAGTCAGGCAGAATAGTAGAAACCGTTCATACTTTTTACAAAGACCATGAATATAAGCTTGAATTGACAAGTGGTATATTAACTGCCTTGTATGTTGACGCGGTAAAAATACAGCCGGATAAATATGCGCAATATGATAGCGTTATCAGCCAAATAAAGGAACAGATTAGACTTGATAAAATACAGGCAAAAAAAGATATGGTCCAGGCGAGGAAAGACCAGGCGCAGGCAAAGCTTGACCAAAAACAGGCTGTTAAAGACAAAGAACAGGCAAAGCTTGAGCAGGTTGAGGCTATGCGGGACCAGCAGCAGGCTAAACTTGACCAGGAACAGGCGGTTAAGGACCAGGTTCAAGCAAAAAAAGACCAGGAACAAGCAGTAAAAGACCAGGCACAGGCCAAACTTGACCAGGAGCAAGCTGTAAAAGATCAGGAACAAGCTAAACTAGACCAAAAACAAGCCGAAGAAGATCAACGGCTTATGAAAGAAATGATCAGCGATTTGATAAAAGATGGTATTATAGCTGACGAAAAAAGTTTAGAATCAGTTACTCTTAATTCATCAGAAATGACGGTTAACGATAAAAAACAGCCCGACGAAGTTTTTAATCGTTACAAAGAAAAATACGGCAGGTGGGCGTTGGGTAATTTTACATACGGTGGTAGTCAGAACAGTTACCACGGTGTTCATATGGGCAGAAAGGATAAATAATTGAGATGCACCAAAAACGCCTGCAGTTATAAAATTTATAGCTGCAGGTTTATTAAAAACCTAAGCCAAACAATTTTCTTATTTATTTACCAGTAACGGTTTATTGGGAGTCTTATTAATTAAATGATAATAAGAAGTAAAATTAATATAAGGGTTATAAATAAAATTCATATAGGGATTATAAAATACAGGATGGTTATTAATGTAAACCATATGGTTGTTTATATAACCCATCATATGGTTGGATAAACCTGTATTCTTTAAAAATGGAACAATTGTATTATTAAAGCGGTTGCCAATATAATTAAATCCGTTCCATTTAAATGCCTTACTTTGGGCAAATATTGGTTTTTGCACCTTCCCTTGGCTGTCAGATATAATTTTATTGCTTACCGGCACACGGGTGAATTGATAATCTGATGCCTTGATGGTTGAGGGAAACATTTTAGCGCATTGTATTAAAATAAATGCTGCTACCACAAAAAACATAAAGTTAAATAATAATAGTCTCATGTTCAATTGTAATAATTTGCGTTAATAGATTATTGCATTAAAATATTGAGCTAAAGGTAAATAAATATAAAGACAAAAGCAATGGGTAATTTTACTAATTTCATACGTAATTCTACGCAAAATTTAAGTTTTGCTAAATATTTCCTTTAAAATAATTATTTCTCGCATTGGGTTACCTTACCTGTAGCCTATTGCTTGTAAATTAAACAATCCGGCATAACGGCCATTCATTTCAATAAGGTCTTTGTGGCTTCCGATTTCGACAAGCTCGCCTTTTTCAAGTACTAGTATTCTGTCGGCCATACGTACTGTACTAAAGCGGTGGGATATAAGTACCGCAGTTTTACCTTTGGTAAGTTCAGCAAAGCGTTCAAAAACGGCAAATTCAGCACGGGCGTCAAGCGCGGATGTAGGTTCGTCAAGTATAAGCAGTTGGGCATCGCGCATATATGCCCGTGCAAGGGCTACTTTCTGCCATTCTCCGCCTGAAAGTTCAACACCTTGTGCAAATCGTTTACCTAATTGCTGGTCGTATTTGCCGGGTAGCTTCTCCGCGAGGGTATCTGCCAAACTCTGCTTTGCCGATGCTTCAATTAATGGGCGGTTAAATTGGTGTGTGATGCTTCCAACAGCAATGTTTTGCGCGAAGGTCATCTGGTACCGTAAATAATCCTGAAATATGATTCCGATATTAAGGCGCAAATCTGCCAGGTCATACTCACGCAAATCCATTCCGTCCAACAGTATTCGCCCTTCAGTCGGATCGTAAAGGCGGGCCAGAAGCTTCACAAGAGTGGTTTTACCAGCGCCATTTTCGCCAACAAGCGCGAGCTTTTCACCTGGGTGCAGCGTAAAACTTAAATGACGATTAGCCCATTTGTCTGAATTGGCGTAACGAAAACCCGCGTTTTCGAAAGTAAACCCTTGTTTAACCGGCCTTGGAAATGGCAGCGGGTGAGCTGCAGGTTTTATTTTAGGCTTGATCTCAAAGAAATCAAAGAAATCCCGTAAATAAATAGCCCCTTGGGATACTGATGTAAAACGTGATAATATACCTTCCAGCAATGTGCGCAACTGCCTGAATGAACCTGCCAGGAAAGCAAGTTCTCCAATGGTTACAGTGCCGTCAACAGCCCTGATAATAATTACTACATAAGCTGAATAATAACCTATGCTGCCCAGCATGGCAAAAAAAGTACCCCATAATGAGCGCTTTATTGCAAGGCGTTTATTATCGAGGTAGAATTTATCAGACAATTGCCTGAAACGTTCAATTATAAAGCCGGAAAGGTCAAATATCTTCACCTCCTTAGCGGTTTCATCACTGGCGCCAAGATACCTAATGTAATCCAGCTCACGGCGTTCAGGGGTTTGGCCCCGGGTAAGGGCGTAACTTTCGTCATTAAAATATGATTCACCTAAAAAAGCTGGAATAATGGCGATGAGCAATAAAATAATAAGCCAGGGATTAAAGGCCATAAGCCCTGCCGCAAGGAAACCCATGGTAATTAAATCCTGCAGCTGGCTCATAACCTGTGAAAGCAGCATCGTACGGCCGATAGTTTGCTGGCGGGCACGTTCCATTTTATCATAAAAAACAGAATCCTCAAATTGGTCCAAATCGAGCGTGGCGGCATGGGCCATTATCTTTACCGATGTTTGGTTGCTGAAAAGGTCGCCAAGTAATGCATCCATCAGGGTAATTGCCCTGCTAAGAGCGTCAGTTAGTATTGCTAAACCAAATTCTATTACCACTAATTGCCACAAGTGATGCGTATCTGTACTATGCCGGCGACTTAGGACGATCACTTCGTCGATAATAAGCTTGCCAACATATAACAATGCCAATGGTGTTGCCGAGCGGGCAATACGCAGCACTGCGGTAACAACAGTTAACCAGGGGCTGGTTTCCCAAACCAGCTTAAAAAATGCCGGCAAATTGCTTAATGCTGCAAGTCGTTCTTTAAAAGTTAAAGGCGTGGTACGGAGATTTTTGGGCGGGCGGGTATTCAACAGGTATCCTTTTTCTTAATATAAGCAAAATTAAGAATTTTTAAGGCGATTTAATAGGTTAAAGCTTTTGTGAGGGCAGGATGACAAAAGCCCGAAGCGTTGGTTTTTTTCTTCCATTGTCGCAGCTTCACGGGGCCCGGGAACCTAACATCGCCAATAGGGAAAAACAATAAAATTCCACTATTTTTGCCGTCATAAAAATTTATATGGGCGCCACTTTAAAAAACACCTTCGACAGCATAATTTTTGATCTTGATGGCACCCTTTGGGATAGCACAAACAATGTTGTATTGGCCTGGCAGTCGGCTATTAAACAATTAGATTATTTGGATGTGGTGATGACCCAGGAAAAAGTGCAGTCAATTACGGGTATGACTTACACTTCTATTTTTGAAACTTTATTTCCCGATCTGAACGCGGAACAACGAAATGAAGTGATGACTATTTGTGCAAAACATGAACTGGAATTTTTAAATCAAAACGGGGGAGAATTGTATGCGGGCCTGGAAGAAACGCTAAACAACCTTGCCCCTAAATACAAACTGTTTATTGTGAGTAATTGCCAAAACGGTTATATAGAACTGTTTTTACATTTCAGCCAGCTTGGGGATTACTTTACCGGTCACCAGTGTTGGGGCACCAAGGGCAATCCTAAAGCAGATAATATTAAAGATATTGTTAACGATCATAACCTTAAAGCGCCGGTTTATGTAGGCGATACTGTGGGCGACTATAATTCCGCGACCAAAGCAGGTGTACCTTTTATTTTTGCTGATTATGGCTTTGGTAAAGTTGAAAACGGGCAGATCGCTACAATAAGCAGTTTGGAAGAATTAAAGGAATTGCTTTAGATCATGTGCTTTAAACGCTCATGAGGTTTTTTTATTGATCCAGTTCTTTCTTTACTTTTAATACGAAATCTTCATTCACGCCAACCAATTGGGATATTTTCAATGTACTAAAATCAGTTGAAGTTAAAAGGTTCCGGGTAAAGGCAATGTTCTTTTCTAGCTCTTTTTGGGTCATGCCTTTTTCAATGCCTTTTTCAATACCTTTTTCAATGCCTTTCTTTTCGGCACTGTCCAATAAAAATTCTTCAATCCCCATTGTTGAATCCCCTCCTGTTAAAATAGTGATTTCTTGTTCAAATTTAGCAATTATTTCCGGATTTTCAAAAAGCAGGTAGTATCGCAAAAAAGTCATGAGCTTTCGGATTTTTCCTTTAGGCATTTGTTTTGTCAACAAACGTTTGGCCAAATCATAAGCTTTGTCAAACAATTGCTGGTCCTTTAAGGCAGGTCGCGAAAGGGCAAGTTTGGCTGTAAGCACAGCCATAGCAAAGGGGTTATCACTTGCTTCGAGTTCGGTAGTATCCTGATCTATAATTTTGTAGGTATTGTAAGCATAATAGACTTTGGTACCCAAAAATTCGCTTTCATAATGTTTAGGGTGGAAACTTTTACCTGTATCTGCGAAGACGGCGAACGCAGTAATAGGTTTATCATACTTATCCAATATCCGGTAATAATACTGAAACATGCGTTTGGCAAAATCATGATCGGTATGGCCCTGAACCTCAACGTGGATTAATACCCATTTTTCCTGATCATCCCGGGTAAACACTTTGATCAGTTTATCTACATGGCGCGCTGAATAATTATTGGCATCAGGCGGAAAAAGTTGCTCTAATTCTTTATCAAGGTATTCAAAACCTCTCTCTAAATCAAAAAGCTCGTCAGCTTCGGGATAAAAAAAGCGAAGAAAATCATCGAACATATCTTCCAAGGCGGCTTTCCAGAGAAGGTCATTACGTTTCATGGTGTAAGTTAACATTAAAGCCTATTATATTAGTTGACTCAGCTGGCATTTATCGCCTATTTTAAAATCAAATTAATTTGGTTACATTGGCTCATATAATCCGGGTTCTGCTTTTTAACTTAATCAACCTCACCAACCATTCACTCAATCAACCGACCTAACATGTTTTTTACCGAAGACTTTTTGCATTACGTTTGGAAGTTCCGGTTGTTTGACCGCTTAAACCTCCAAACTACTGATGGTGAAGACCTGGAAATATATTCGGCGGGAATACATAATTCTGATGCAGGCCCCGATTTTCATAATGCAAGGGTAAAGATAGGCGGTACAGTGTGGGCCGGGAATGTGGAATTGCACCTGTCTTCTTCTGACTGGGAAAAACATGGCCATTCTGCCGATAATGCCTATGATAATATCATTCTTCATGTTGTTTACAACGACGACAAGCCGCTGATTTTAACAAACGGCCGCCGGATTCCTACACTCGAATTGAAAAACCGGGTGCCCGATGATTTATATAACCGTTACCATAACCTTGTTTTTGGTAATCAGGCGATAATTCCGTGCGAGGCCAGTATAGGTTCTGTTGATGGCCTTACAATGCACAACTGGCTTACCAGGGTATTGGTTGAGCGGCTTGAAAGACGCTCTGCTGCAATTATTAGTGCCATTAACCTTAACCGGGGCGATTGGGAGGAAACTTTTTACCAGTTTTTGGCGGCAAATTTCGGTTTTAAAACAAATGCGCTCCCGTTTGAACTGCTTGCAAAATCATTACCCCAAATAACGCTCGCAAAGCATAAAAACAACGCCATGCAAATTGAAGCCCTGATATTTGGGCAGGCGGGTTTTTTAGAAGGCGCCGTTACTGACGATTATCCGCGTAATCTGAAAACAGAATATGTATTTTTACAAAAAAAATACGGTTTAAAGCCCTTAGAAGTTCATTTATGGAAATTTATGCGGTTACGGCCTCAAAACTTTCCTACAGTGCGGCTGGCGCAATTTGCCGCCCTTGTGGTAAATTCAAATCACTTATTCTCTAAAGTATTAGAAATCAAAGAAGTAAAAGGGTTAAGAAACCTTTTTGCGGATATTACAGTTAACCCCTATTGGGAAAATCATTATCGTTTTGATGCGGAATCTGTCGCTGCTTCAAAAAATTTAGGAAAGTCTTCTATTGATGTATTATTATTAAACACTTTAGCGTTATTCCTGTTTAGTTACGGTAAGTTTAACCAGGTACAGTATTATATTAACCGTAGTTTACAGTTATTGGAAAATTTACCACCTGAAAATAATAAAGTAGTCGCGGATTTTAGTACCTTAGGGGTGAAAATTAAGACTGCTTTTGAATCGCAGGCATTACTGGAGTTAAAAAATAACTACTGTAGTTATAAAAAATGCCTGGAATGCGGCGTTGGTAATAAAATATTAAAGTTAGGCTGACATGTTACAGAAAATAATTACCTTTTTTGAAAGACATTCCTTTGGGGTTTGCACTTACCTTGGCGAAAAATTCAATATTTCTATCGCCAAGATCAGGTTGTTTTTCATTTATTCCTCTTTTCTCGCGGTGGGCTTCCCGCTTATATTTTACATTTTTGCCGGAATCGTACTTGATATCCGCAATTATGTGAAGCGCGTGCATACAAGGATTATGGATCTCTGATTCGCTTGTTTTCAAAGACTTACGAAGTTTTTAAAACTTCGTAAGTCTGATATAGCCAATTTAATTTACCCTTTCTTCTCAATATTAACCCAGGGACTATTCAACGCCTGAACTTTAATTTCTTTCTGTACAGGATGGTTTATGCTAATCACTTTGGGTGTATGCTTATTTAAATGGGGGGCAATTACCAGGGAAACGATAGACATCAGTTTGATCAAAATATTCATTGATGGGCCCGAAGTATCTTTAAACGGATCACCAACGGTATCACCTGTTACTGAAGCCTTGTGTGGTTCTGATTTTTTATAGTAAATCTCTCCGTTTATCTCAACCCCTTTTTCAAATGATTTCTTGGCATTGTCCCAGGCGCCGCCTGCATTGCTCTGGAAAAGCCCCATCAACACACCTGATACGGTTACGCCTGCAAGTAAACCGCCTAAAACTTCAGGCCCGAATGCGAATCCGATTAGAACGGGTGTAATGAGCGCGATTAAACCAGGCGCTACCATCTCGCGGATGGAAGCATTGGTAGATATCGCAACACACTTTTCATATTCAGGTTTCCCGGTATATTCCATTATACCCGGTATTTCACGGAACTGGCGGCGGACTTCTTCAACCATTGCCATTGCGGCACGGCCTACTGCCGATATACATAATGACGAAAATATAAAAGGGATCATACCACCAACGAACAAGCCGGCCAATACATCCGCTTTATAAATATCTATATGCTCAATACCCGCCACGCCAACAAAGGCTGCAAATAATGCAAGAGAGGTTAGCGCTGCAGAAGCAATAGCGAAGCCCTTTCCTGTAGCAGCAGTAGTGTTACCAACAGCGTCAAGGTTATCGGTACGGTGCCTTACTTCTTCAGGAAGACGGCTCATTTCAGCAATACCGCCGGCATTGTCGGCAATTGGCCCAAAGGCGTCAATTGACAATTGCATGGCGGTTGTTGCCATCATGCCTGCAGCAGCTATCGCTACCCCGTATAAACCTGCGAAATGATACGAACCGTATATTCCCGATGCCAAAACAAGTATAGGTAATACTGTTGATTCCATGCCGACAGCTAATCCGCCAATTATGTTAGTGGCGTGGCCTGTTGAAGACTGCCGGATGATGCTTAATACTGGGCGTCTGCCCATAGCCGTATAATATTCTGTGATCAGCGACATTAATGTGCCCACAACAAGGCCCACAACAATTGCCCCAAAAACGCCGTCCTTTGTGAAATGAGAAGCACCGCCTTTTAATATGCCAGGACGGCCGTCTATTAAATCACGTGACATGTGAAACTCACCTGCAGGCAACATCCATTGAACCAAAAAATAGGTGGCAATCGCCGTAAATATAATAGAAGCCCAGTTTCCTATGTTCAATGCTTTTTGAACACTGTCAGTTTCATTTTTTATTTTAACAAAAGCAGCGCCTATTAATGAAAATATGATGCCCAAACCAGCAATTACCATTGGCAGTAATATGGGGGCAATACCGCCAAATTTATCGTGGGAAACTATTTCACGGCCTAAAACCATGGTTGCAAGCATGGTAGCTACATAAGACCCGAATAAGTCAGCACCCATGCCAGCAACATCGCCAACATTGTCACCTACGTTATCGGCTATGGTTGCCGGGTTACGTACATCATCCTCCGGGATACCAGCTTCCACTTTACCTACAAGGTCGGCCCCAACATCGGCGGCTTTTGTATAAATACCACCGCCAACGCGGGCAAATAAAGCGATAGACTCCGCGCCCAGCGAAAATCCGGCCAATACATCCAATGCCCGCGCCATTTCTTCGCCGTTAACATTGCCATTGGTATTAACTACAAAAACTGTATAAAATATGATGAATAATGAACCTAAACCGATAACCGCCAAACCAGCTACTCCTAAACCCATAACTGTACCGCCCGTAAAGGAAACGTTTAAAGCTTTTGCCAAACTTGTACGCGCAGCTTGCGTGGTACGAACATTTGCCTTTGTTGCGATACGCATTCCCAGGTACCCGGCAAAGGCAGATAAAAATGCACCGCATATAAAAGATACAGCAATTACCGGATGAGAAGTAGCTACGGTAGTGCCTGACCACGCAAGCAGTATACCTGCAACCACCACAAAATAGCTCAGTACTTTCCATTCTGCCCGTAAAAATGCCATCGCGCCATCGGCAATATATCCAGCCAATTGGTTCATTGAAGCGTCACCGGTTTCCTGTTTGGTGACCCACGCAGCTTTTATTGCCATAGCCGCTATACCAATAAGGCCGAAAACAGGAATTAAGTAAATCAAGTAGTTGTTTAATAGATCCATTTTAAATTAGATTGTTTATTATAATATTATTTTATCCGTTAAAATTTTGTAAACATAATTTGGGTGGCGCAAATTAGTAAATTAATTTCTTTACAATAGCCTGTCATTTATAAAGTTTTTTGAATAGTTTAGAACTTTAAACATAAACTATTGATGATAACAAAATCTGGACCACCAAAATTAAAACATGAACTGGGTTTGCTCGACGGCACAATGCTG
>Ga0302140_10002804_pt1 | contig 22547 bp, 22 predicted proteins | sample I_Bog_E1_1_FD_202095 | JGI IMG/M metagenome (GOLD analysis project Ga0302140, IMG submission 202095) | Peat permafrost microbial communities from Stordalen Mire near Abisko, Sweden - I_Bog_E1_1 | ecosystem: Environmental > Terrestrial > Soil > Wetlands > Peat | place: Sweden: Abisko, Stordalen... | reverse complement strand
GCTTATCACTCCTTTATTGAATGTTTTTCTTATTCTATATTTCGGATGTGATGGGCTATGTTTTATACTTTTTCCAATTAATTTATATGAAAACTTTTATTAACCACATATTTTAGATGAGAGTCTTTTTTTATAAAACTTTTGACTGTCCAGTAAATAAATATAGACCATATAAAGATTTTGGCCAAGGATTTTATTGCACAGAAATTAAAGAACAGGCAGAGTTAATGACTAAAATAGTAGCAAGGATTTATGGTGGTACTCTTTTAGTTAATAAATTTGAATTAGATGAAAATATATATAATTCAAACAAATTAAATTTTGATAAATTAATTGATATAGAAACAGGGTTATACAAAGAAGGTTCTAGCTACATTTATGAACTATTAATTGATGAATTGAATGAAGGCCTATTAATTCAGAAAGAACAATAGTATAAATAAACATAACAGGATAAACTTTTATTAGTTTATCCTGCAAAAAACAAGAGTTGTATATATGCCATATCGTTATGTAATTACAAAAATAAAGCAAAATATATGTCTCATCTTTGACTTATTATATTTGTACATACTTTTATTGAAAAATATCCAAATATTTGTTGCGAATTATAAAATTGCTTGGTACAATATACATATATATGTATATTTATTAAGAAGACCTAATATTGGAAACAATGATGAATTTTTTTTATTTGGGCACTTAGGAAATTCGGAGTTTGTAGTGCAACCGGCCAATATAAGAATAAAACCTCTAAAAGGTTTTATTCTTCTTGTATTGGCTTTTTTAATGTTATAAAGATGATTGAATTTACTAGGAAAGGAATCTTAAATAGTATAAGAACATGGAGGTACAATATGAGTAAAATAGGAATAAAAATTTTAAAAATGATTGGAATAATTTCGATTGTTTCAATGATATTACTACTATTACTTAATGTAATAGTGTTTAAAATGTTGTTTGCAAGTCTACAAACTGATGCAAAGAATATTGCAATAGAAGCTGTAAATGTTATTGATGGTGATAAGCTAGAGAGGGTTATACAAAATAAATCAATGGATAGTGACGAATATAAAGAAATTGAACAATCAATGATTAGCTTTAAGAGTGACAACAATATACGATATTGTTATACATTAGCCAAAGATGAGGGTGATAATGCATATATTCTTGTGGATGCAGCGTTATCTAATAAATCGGAACTCGGAGAAGAGTATGATCTAGAAGATGAAATGAAAAAAGCGTTTGAGGGAACGCCATCATTTGATAAGGAACCTACTAAAGATGAATATGGTACATTTATATCTGGCTATGCACCTATCAAAAACTCTAGTGGTAAAGTTATTGCAATTGTAGGAGTTGATAAGGATGTTGCAAGTTTTTTATACATAAGAACTAGGATTATTAGTGATAGTATAATAGCTTCAATAGTTATTTTAATATTATCTGTGTTATCCTCTATTGTATTCTCAAAAAAATTAACATCTAATGTTAACCAAATAAAAGATGTATTAAATGCTATGAAGCAAGGAGATTTAACTGTTTTTATAAATGTTTTAAGTAAAGATGAGTTACAAGCTATAGCTGAAGAAATAAATAATTTTAGAGAAGAGACAGCAGAAACATTAAGATTGGCAAAAGGTATTTCAGGTGATGTAATGCAACAAAGTGAGACACTATCAGCAGTGTCTCAAGAATTGGCTGCATCATCACAAGTTATTACTAATTCAGTTGAAGAAGTATCTAAAGGATCAAGTGACCAAGCTGGAGAGTTAGTGAATATAAGCAATACTATTAGTAACTTTGGTCTAAAAATTGATCAATCAGTGATAGATATTAAAAAAATAAATAGTAAAATGAGATTAGTAGACTTAAAGGCAATAGATAGTAGTAAAGACCTAAAGGTTTTAGAAGATTCAATAAAAGATACTAATTTATCATTTGCTGATGTAAGAGAAAAAATACAAGGTTTAGGTATGGAGTTAGCTAAAATCAGTGAAATAACTAATGTAATTAAATCTATTTCTGATCAAACTAACCTTCTTGCTCTAAATGCCGCAATTGAATCAGCAAGAGCAGGTGAATCAGGTAGAGGATTTTCAGTAGTAGCAGAAGAAATAAGGAAATTGGCTGAACAGTCTAAGACATCTTCTTCAAGTATTAGTGATTTAATTTCAAACATTTCAAATAATAGCAACATTGTAGTAAAGACATCCGAAGAAATGAACAATAAACTTAATAGCCAGATGCAGGTGATTGATAAATCTATGAGCTCATTTAAAGATATAATAGAAAATATAGAAGAAATAATGCCACAAATAACAGATGTAAATAGCAGGATGGCTATTATTAATAGTGATAAAGAAAGTATTATTAGAAGTGTCGAAGTAGCAGCATCTTTGGCAGAAGAAGTTTTAGCATCAACCGAAGAAATAACCGCATCATCACAAGACTTTAATGCATCATCACAAGAAGTAGCAGCATCATCAGTAGAATTAAGTAATAAGGCACAATCTATGATTAAAGCAATAAATAAGTTTAAAATCTAGGGTATAAGGCACATTCAAAAAATAATAAGTCAGTATGCTAGTCTATTTTCTATCATCTTTGACTTGTTATTTTTTTCACGTGCCTTATCAAAGAATTATTATATAAAAATTAAATAATGCGATATTTACATAATATTTCATAATTAATACATAATAGTAATTTACGATGACATTATAAAAAATAAAATTAAAAACATCGGAGGAAATTAAAGCTATGATTGAAAACATTAATTGCGATATTGATATAGATTCAATCGAAATAAAAGATGTTATAGATATAAAACTGCTACAAAGATTCCAGAATAACTTTGCTGAAAGTATGGATATTGCGAGTGTAACTGTAGATAGAAGTGGAAATCCAGTGACTACCCCAAGCGGTTATACAAGTTTTTGTAGTGATTTTATACATACTACTAATATAGATGATAATAGATGTGCAGAATCTCATAGAAAAGGTGGAGAGGAGGCTGCACGAATAGGTAAGCCTTATATTTATACCTGCCATGCTGGACTAATTGATTTCGCAGCTCCTATTTTAATAGAGGGTAAACAAATTGGAACTATCCTAGGTGGACAAGTCTTAATAAAGAAGCCAGAACAGTTAAGGTATATCCAAATAGCAAAAGAAATAGGTGTAGATGAGTCCAAATTTGTTGAGTCTGTGGGGAAAATTAAGGTTATTACAGAAAAAAATGTAATGGCTGCCGCAGAAGTATTGTTTATAGTTGCCAATGCACTTTCAAAAATAGGCTACGAGGAACTAAAGCTTAAGAGGCTTTCCAAAAGCTTAGAGATTGAGGTGCAAAATAAAAATTTGTTATTAGAAGAATCTAATGAATATAATAAATTAAAAACTCAGCTTTTTTCAACTATATCACATGAATTAAAGACTCCTATTAATATTATCTGCAGTTCCCTACAGTTATTGGAAAAATTTTATAAGGATAGTTCATTTACATTTACTACTGAAGCATTCTCAAAATATTCAAAGATAATGAAACAAAATTGTTATAGATTAATTAGGCTGATTAATAATGTAATAGATATCAATAAAGTAGAAGTAGGCTTTTTGAGTCTGCACTTAAAAAATAACAATATTATTAAAGTTATTGAAGATATTACATTATCAATAGTTGAATATGCAAAATTAAAATATATTAATGTTATTTTTGATACGGAAATAGAAGAAAAAATAACTGCGTTTGATGAAGAAAAAATTGAAAGAATTATATTGAATTTATTATCAAATTCAATCAAGTTTACTGAGCATGGAGGACACATTGATGTCATTATATATGATAGAAAAGAGTATATATTAATTTCAGTGAAAGATACAGGAATTGGTATTCCACAGGATATGCTTGAAAAAATTTTTAATACTTTTACGCAGGTAGATGCTTCATTTAGACGACGCACTGAAGGTAGTGGTATTGGCTTATCACTTGTAAAATCCTTTGTGGAAATGCATGGAGGGAAAATTACTGCAAGAAGCCAATTAGGCATTGGTAGCGAGTTTATAATTAAGTTACCTATAAAGCTTGTGGAAAGTGGATTAAACGCAAATAAACATAAATCTAGTGATTTAAATTATAAGGTAGGAAATACTAAAATTGAGTTTTCTGATATATATTTTGACTAATATTAATTATCTAAAAGGTAGGTTGTCAAGGCTGATACAAGATGAATTTCCAGAATTACATGGTCTACTGTTACTAAAGGAATTGTGGGATATGAAAAAGATAGAGTTGTACACAAGCAACGAGTATTTTCTTTAAGTGAAAAAATGCCTATTGTAATAGAATGTATTGTTCCTTCTGAAAACTTAAAAGATTTATTGGACGAACTTAAGAATATTGTTGAGGAGGGAGCTGTATTTATAACACCAATAGATTTAATCATAGATAAATAATAAGAAAAGAATTATATATAGCAATAATATTAGCTTTTTAAAGATTGAGGTTTACATAGTTTGCGCGACCCATTGAATTGTTGTTGCCTTCGGCAGAAAGGAATGGAAAAAATAAAAAAGACACTCGAAAAGTGCCTTTTAAGAGAAAAATACTTCTCCTTTACCAACTATTGCTATTCTGAAGTCAGGTTCAAAAGATAACACATACTTTGGAGAGTTAGGCTCCATTCGTATAGATTGGTATAAAGAATGAGTTTTATCAAAAACAAGCACATAGACATTATCAGTACTAGAAATATTTTGAACATTATAAATAGCTTTTGATGATAGATTAAAATCAGATGCTTTATAAAAGCCTTCCTTAAAGACATTGCCTATAGCTAAAGGCATTAAGGTAATCATATTAAATGATAAGAATAATAAAACTAACAATGAAATAAAAAATTTCCTCACTATAATTTACCACCTTCCGCTTTTGGGTGTGTAATAATATTTTAATTATATTTACAAAGAAAAATATCGTGTTGAAATATAAAATACATTCTCTAAATTTATGTTTCAGATATAGATACATCGCCATTACCAACTATTAATATTTTATAATCTGGTTTAAGCGGAAATAAACTATATTTGGGTGATTTAGTTTGTAAACGGAAAGACTGTTCCACAATATTATTTTCATTAAGAATTAGCACAAAGACACTATCATTAGAGGATATATTTTGCATTTGATAAGTTTTATTTGGTGTAAGCTGAAGATCAGATGTTTTATATAACCCTTCTTTAATGCCACTGATTTGGGCTAGAGGGGCAATAATCATCATATTAAATGATAAACATAATAAAATTAAGAATAGAATAGTAAATTTTTTCATTATCCATCCACCTTTCAGTTTTATTTTACGTAATAACCATAATAATATTCACGTATGTTATTAAAAAAATAATAGTTTATTAGTAGAAAAAGTTTTATAAAATAATTAAAAAATTTAATTCACAATACTAATTTTAAGTGTAGATAAAGTAATTAATATTTTAAAAATTAATGTTTCTTAGTTTGTCATATTATTGACATAATCGTCCTGTAATATATAGAGTATAAGATAGTTAAAACATTATTTACCCCTTATTAAATAATATAATTATCAACTGGTATTTAGAATGGCTTATTAACCCTAGTAGGTCATTCCTTTTTGTCTAAAATTACACTAGACTTATGGTGTATTCTAATACCAATAAGCAAGTATATTTTATAATGAATAACTATGGTGTAAAAGTGGTGCGAAATTTAGATAGTGTTAGCCTAATATTTATAATGGATAAGATATATATAGGTTTTTTTATTGTGATAATTATAGAAACAAAGTACTATAAAAATATTAGAATGTAACAAATTTACAAGCATCTCAAATAACATATATAATAAATTACATAATATTCCGTGGCTTATTTAATCGATGTTTTTTACAAATGAGAAATTCGTTGGGATTTAAAAAATGGTATAAATGTTATATAGAATAAATATAAAGGAGGTATAGAAGTACTTTTTAGATAGGAGTATCTCTACGCCTTTTTTTCCCCATATAGCAAATTATAAGTTTAACCTATATAATAGTAACATGCTAAAAATTATTTAAAGAGGGTTAATGAGTGGAATGAAAAGAATAAATGAAGCTTTTAGTGATTTTAAATTAGGTAGAAATATAAATACTGCCTTTATAGAATCCGTAAATTTACGTAAAAGAACTAAAGTATTAGAAATGGAAATTAGTTCAGATAAATATATTGAAATAGGTGAAATTGAGAGTTTTAATAATTTTATGAAAGAAAAATTTGGATTACAGGATTCTAAAATTATTGTGAAGTATACTGAGGAAGTCAATATAAGGCCAATAGAAGAGGAATTGAAAAACATTATATATTCTTTGGCAAAAAAATATCCTGCCTTAAAGGCAGCTGTGAATAATAGTGAATATGAAGTTATTGGAAATAATATTAATTTCAATTTTAAAATTCCAGTAGCAGGTTTTTTAAAAACCATGGAATATGATAAAAAAATTAATAAAATTATAAAACATATGTATGACAAGCAATATAATATAAGTTTTGTTGATAAATTAGGCAGTGAAGAAATAGCAAAGATGGCAGAAGATAAACGTGCAAATGAAATGATGGTTCTAAAAGATATTAGAACAACACAAAGCAATAAGGCTCCTGAACCTTATGCGAAGGTTGAAGAAAACAGACAGGAAGTAAAGGCAGAAGGTGATGAGAAAAAAGCAAATTCACTATTGATTGTTGGTAGAAATGCTAACATTAAGGAACCTGCAGTAAAAATTACTGATATCACACCAAATGAAGGCAGGGTAGCTATACAAGGTGAAGTATCTAATATAGAAGCAAAGGAATTAAGAAGTGGAAAAACATTAATTTCTTTTGATTTGTACGATGGATCAAATTCCATGACTTGTAAGGTATTTTGCAAGTCTGGTGAAGATGCTGAAGTATTACCTAAACTTAAAAAGGCTAAGGGTGTTAAACTTGTTGGAAGTGCTGGTTATAGTAATTTTTCTCATGAAGTTGAGCTTATTGCCAATAATATAATTGAAACAGAGGGGATTAGGAAAACTAAGAGGCAGGATAAAGCAGAGGTTAAGAGAGTAGAGCTTCATATGCATACACAAATGAGCCAAATGGATGCAATGTCCAGTGCTAAGGATTTAATTAAAAGAGCAATGAGTTGGGGAATGAAATCAATTGCCATAACGGATCATGGAGTAGTGCAGTCATTTCCAGAAGCACATAAGCTTATAGGAAGAGATAATCCAGATATGAAAATTATATATGGAGTGGAAGCATATTTGACTCCAGATAAAAAGCCATCGACAACAAATATTAAGGGACAGAGCATTGATACTACTTATTGTGTTATAGATTTAGAAACCACAGGCTTTTCTCCAGTGACAGAAAAAATTACTGAAATAGGAGTAATGAAAATCAAGGATGGAAAGATAATAGATAAATTTAGCTGTTTTGTAAATCCTCAAAAATCAATTCCTGCAAGGGTTGTAGAGGTTACAAAAATAACTGATGATATGGTAAGAAATGCAGAAACCATAGAAAAGGTATTTCTTAAAATGCTGGAGTTTATTGAAGGAAGTGTTTTAGTAGCTCATAATGCTGAATTTGATATAGGCTTCTTAAAGCATAATGCAAGGGTATTAGGCTATGATTTCGATTTTACCTATATTGACACCTTGTCTTTAGCAAAAGAAATCTTCCCAGATTTTAAAACCTATAAATTAGGAAGGATTGCTAAAAACCTTGGCATAAAGGTGGAGGTTGCCCATAGAGCCTTAGATGATGTAGATACTACTGTTAAGGTGTTTAACATAATGATTGAAAATCTAAAGGAAAGGGGAGCAGAAACCCTTGAAGATATAGATATATATGCTTCTGATGAGGAATCTAAGAAGCAGGCATATAAAAAAGTTAAGACCAATCATGCAATAATACTAGCAAAGGATTACGCTGGTTTAAAGAATTTGTATAAGCTTGTATCATATTCTCATTTAGATTATTTTTATAAAAAGCCACGTATATTAAAGAGTATGTATGAAAAATATTCTGAAGGCTTAATACTTGGCAGTGCTTGTAGTGATGGTGAACTATATAGCGCAATACTTCTAGGAAAATCCGATGAAGAAATAGAAGCCATTGCAAAGTACTATGATTATTTAGAAATCCAGCCTCTAGGTAATAATGATTATTTAGTAAGGCAAGAGCAGGTACCCAATAAAGAATATCTAAAGGAAATTAATAAAAAAATTATAGCACTTGCAGAAAAGTTTAATAAACCTGTAGTGGCAACAGGAGATGTTCACTTCTTGGATCCTGAGGATGAGATATATAGGCGTATACTAGAAGCAGGACAGGGCTTTAAGGATGCAGATGATCAGGCGCCATTATATTTAAGAACCACTGAAGAGATGCTTGAGGAATTTGCTTATTTAGGAAGAGAAAAGGCTTATGAGGTTGTAGTTACAAACACAAATAAGATAGCAGATATGTGTCAGCAGATTAGTCCTATTTCATCAGAAAAATGTCCACCTCACATTGATGGGTGTGAACAGACTATTAAAGATATTGCATATGATAAGGCCCATGAGCTATATGGAGATCAACTTCCAGAAATCGTTCAAGCTAGACTAGATAGAGAACTGGATTCTATTATAAAAAATGGATTTTCTGTAATGTATATTATCGCTCAAAAGCTTGTATGGAAATCAAATGAAGATGGCTATCTAGTAGGTTCCAGAGGATCTGTAGGTTCCTCTTTTGTAGCAAATATGACTGGTATAACAGAAGTAAATGCGTTGCCACCACATTATAGATGTTCTAAATGTAAACATTCGGATTTTTCAGATTATGGTTATAAAATTGGTTTTGATTTACCTGATAAAGAGTGTCCTGTTTGTGGAGAAAAACTAGTTAAGGATGGCATAGACATACCATTTGAAACCTTTTTAGGTTTTAATGGAGATAAGGAGCCAGATATAGATTTAAACTTCTCAGGAGAATATCAGGCCAAAGCCCATAAATATACAGAAGTAATTTTTGGTAAGGGCACAACCTTTAAAGCTGGAACTATAGGTACTATAGCAGAAAAAACAGCTTTTGGTTATGTGAAAAAGTATTATGAGGAAAAAAACATAATAATAAATAAGGCTGAAACAATAAGAATATCAGTAGGCTGTACTGGTATAAAAAGAACTTCAGGTCAGCATCCAGGTGGAATTATAGTAGTGCCCAAAGGACGTGAAATATTTGAATTTTGTCCTGTGCAGCATCCTGCAGATGATGCTAATTCAGATATTATAACAACACATTTTGACTATCACTCCATTGACCAGAATTTATTAAAGTTGGATATATTGGGACACGACGATCCGACAGTTATAAGAATGCTTCAGGATATAACTGGAGTTGATCCGAAAGATATACCTATGGATGATAAGGCGACTATGTCAATATTCTCTTCCACTGAAGCCCTAGGAGTAACATCTGAGCAGATAAATTCCAAGGTAGGAACCTTTGGAATTCCTGAATTTGGTACTAAGTTTGTAAGAGGAATGCTTGTAGATACAAAGCCTAAAATTTTCTCTGATTTAATATTTATTTCTGGACTTTCCCATGGTACCGATGTATGGGTTGGAAATGCAAAGGACTTAATTGACCAAGGGATAGTAACCTTAAGTGAAGCTATATGTACAAGAGATGATATTATGATCTATCTTATTAAAAAAGGACTGCCACCAGGCGATGCCTTTAAGATAATGGAGCTGGTACGTAAAGGGCAAGCGCTGAAGAATCCTTCAAAATGGTCGGAATATGAAGCTTTAATGAGGTCCCATGAGGTGCCAGAATGGTATATAGATTCATGTAGAAAGATAAAATATATGTTCCCTAAGGCTCATGCTGCAGCCTACGTAATGATGGCGTTCAGAATAGCTTGGTTTAAGGTGCATATACCTCAAGCTTATTATGCAACCTACTTCAGTATTAGAGCAAAGGCTTTCGATTCAGAATTTATGATCTTTGGAAAAGAAAAAGTTAAGGAAAAAATGAAGGAAATTGAGATCATGGGCTATGACGCTGCCCCTAAGGATAAGGATATGTACGATGATTTGGAGATAGTTCTGGAAATGTACGAGAGGGGCTTTAGATTCCTTCCAATCGATTTATACAAATCCAATGCCACAAAATTTCAGGTTGAGGAGGATGGCATAAGGCCATCTATAAACAGTATATCAGGTATGGGAAATGTGGCTGCAGAAGGTATATCTAATGCAGCTAAAGAAAAGCCATTTAACTCCATAGAGGATGTAAGGAAGCGTTCTAAGATTGGAAATGCCGCTATAGAGTTACTTAGAAAATTTGACTGCTTAAATGGCCTTCCTGAAAGTGATCAAATGTGTTTTTTTGATGGATTGTAAATTATTAGAGCCAATTTTTATGTTTGCTTCATCATAATTTTAAAATTGACACTTAAAAAATTATATATAAGATAAGATAATATAAAACAAAGCCTATGTCTTATTTTACTTGATAATATAAAAATTAATAAGGGCTTAGAAGTGGCGGTTGATAAATAGTTAGGCACATGAAAGAAAATAACAAGTCCAAAATGCCATGGATATTTTTCATCAGGCAAGGAAGTAGATTGTGCTCATAGTGGGCCTATTAGGGCAATCTGCTGACGCGGGATGATGGAAAATAGGCTGGCAGATGGACCTGTTATTTTTTTGAATGTGCCTTAGTTAATAAAGAACACCCAACAAATGAGTTGAGTGTTCTTTTATTATGCTAATTAATAGTTCTAATAAAGCAAAGCCAATGTATCCACAGCCTTCTGTTTTTGGATTTCTATTTGAGAAACAAGCTAGAAGAAATGATGTAATATACAATAGACTAATAAGTTTTAATTTAGTAAAAAGGCTAGCATAATATACTGTAGTATTACATAATTTCATCAAGAAACAATTTTATCTGGTAAAAGTATAATTATGAATATAAAGAAGGCTAAAGAAAAAGGACTTTTGAACCTACCACAAACAAATATAATAGCTATCCATGATTTAGATATGATTATGGATTTATGTACTAGGGTTATTATTTTCAACAATGGTAAAATAGTGGCTGATGGAATAGCAAAGGACAGGTCAATTGACTTTTATTAGCTGGTTTTATTTCAAAGATAGATAGAAAGTAACTAAATATATGTTTATATAGGTGTTATTTAAGGAATAATTGACAATTAATATAATAATATGTATAATTTATAGTAATATTATTAATGTGATAACATTACTATGAATTAAAAAGTTATAAGTGCATTTTTAGTGTTATCTTTTAGTAATTTTACGTATATAAGTACAAATTTTTAGGCGTTTGTTATGTATGATATGTGGTGTTTATTTACAATTATAAAGTGTGTATATATAATATGTAGAAATATGGTATTTAATAGCATTGCTATGGAAATACTGTAATAAATTTTAAGGAGTGATGTTATAATGGCAAAACAAAATTGTTGGGAATTTAAAAAATGTGGTAGACAAGTTGGGGGAGAAAAAGTAAAAGAACTTGGTGTATGTCCTGCAGCAGGTAATAAAGCCACTAATGAACTTAACAATGGAACTAATGGAGGAAGAATTTGTTGGGCAATTGCAGGTACTTTATGTGGTGGTAAAGTCCAAGGTTCATATGCGGACAAGCAGCTCTCATGTATGAGTTGTGAATTTTTTAAAAAAGTAAAAGGTGAAGAGGACGATGAATTTGAATCAATGCCTGATTAAAAATATAATATCTTAAAAACATCTATGAGTTTAAATTTTAACCTAAAATTTATTAATTGGTTAAGATTTAAACTTGATTTTTAATATCCGTATATAATATCTTATACGTAATCTATTGGGGGAATAGACATGTTAAACAAAAAGAAATTAAAAGGAGTTATTTCTGTATTAGTTTTAATTATTGCAATTATTATACTATATAAAATAATTAGAACAACTTATTTTATTGATTTATTTTTGGGAACAGCTGCAGGGGCTATAGTAATATTTATAAATTGGTTATTAAATAGAAAAAAACTGGCTGAAATAAATAATATACTTGCTGTTGTTGAGGAAATATATGAAACAGAACAACAAGTATCTTCAGGCAAAGATTTCACTACTAGTAACAAATTATTTGAAATCAAAAATTTATTGCACAATTTTGTTGATGGCATAGAAAATACATTATCAAATGTGGATAAAAATGCTCTTAATGTATCAAAAATAGCAGAAAAAGTATTTATGGATGTTTCTCAGGTACATGGACGTATTAAAAAATTAAATAAAAACATAAGTAGCATAAATAATGATACTCAAAATATAAGCGATTCAATTAATGAAATAACACTGGAAGTAAAAGAAATTTCATCGGTATCACAAGATACTTCAGCAGAAGTACAAGAGATATCAAATATTGTTAACAATATTAAAAATTTCATTGATCAAAGCCAAAAAGGGGCACTTGATGCAAAGATTGAAATAGAAAAAGTAGAAAAAATTTCATTGTATACAATTAACACTACTGAGAAATTGGGAAAAGAAGCTGAAGAGATAGGTAAAATAATTGACACAATAAAGTCTATTACTAATCAAACTAATATGCTAGCGTTAAATGCAGCAATAGAAGCTGCAAGAGCAGGTGAATTTGGTAAGGGATTTTCAGTAGTTGCAGACGAAATAAGAAAATTAGCTGAAAACAATAGCCAATCAGCTAAAATGATAGAATCACTTATTAGAAATATCCAAGAAATGATATTTAAAACTATTAATGCTACAGCTGATGTTGGAACTAATGTCAAGTATGGTAGCTCAATTATAGAAAATGTCTATGGTGATCTCCAAAATATGACAGAAGGAATAACTAATATTGATTTTAGAATACAAAATGTTTCTGAAAGTATTCAAGAACAAAGCGCGTCTATTGAAGAATTCGCACAAGTAATGGAGAATATAAATAACAGTAATATTGAAATTTCTAATTCAATACAACAAGTAGCAGATAATATTCAAACTCAATCTAAAACAATTTCTAAACTGAGCAATACATCATTTGAATTAAATGAATCATCAGAAGAGTTATATAAAGTAGTAAGTGAAGCAAGGAATAAAAAAATGAAAGAGTGTAGTTAATTATACTATAAGGAATTATGTCAAAAATATGTAAATAAGAATAAGGTATTATGCTTTGCTTCCACCAAGATGTCTCCAACAATGCTAACAAGGTATTATTGGAGATTTTTTTAACAAATTAATAATTGTAATCGATAAAAGGTATTAATATATTATTTTTCGATTTGTAATTGAATACATTGTAAAAATATATTGCAAAATGTAAATAAAAGTAGCATTATGATAGTATACTAAATCGATAGGAAATACAGAATAAGCTATTTAATGTAATAAGGGGGATGTATATGAATAATTATGAAACATTAACAAAAAAACAAATACTAAATATATTTGAGAATAATAAAGAGTTAATACTTAATAATTGGGCAAATTTGATTGCAGAAAATGAAAAAAATTTTTCGGAATTTGATGAGTTATTAAATATATTTAAGTGTATATTATCTAATTATATTTATCATTTAAAAAATGAAAATAGGAAACTATGCTTCAGCTGTATTAAGAGAACAGTTGAAAAAATGGATGTTAATGATATTTCATATAATAATTTCATGATATCTATTCCTTATTTTCAAGAGAGTTATATAAGTATACTATTAAGAAATTTGAAAAATAAAGACATTGAAAAATGCATTACACTATCCAATAGAATATACAATAAAATTATTACAAATATTCAAAACGAATATTTGAATATTAATGATTCAACATTGACAGCAATGCTTAAATTATCAGAATTACGAGATGATATGACAGGGCATCATGTTGAAAGAACAAGAGAATATGCAGTTGTGTTATCAAAAGAGCTTAACCTAGATGATAATTTTGTAAAACATATTAGTAAAGCCAGCTTATTGCATGATATAGGTAAAGTAGCAGTAAGGGATGAAATTTTATTAAAACCAGGAAAACTTACTGAAGATGAATATGAAGAAATAAAAAAACATACAATTACTGGCGCAAAGGCTATTAGTAAAGTAATAGGTGTAAACGAATATACAAACGAATATTTATATATGGCTATTGATATTGCTTTAGGGCATCATGAAAAATATGATGGCAGTGGTTATCCAAATGGTATTAAGGGAATTGAAATTCCATTGTGTTCCAGAATATTTGCTTTAGCAGATGCTTATGATGTCATAACATCTGAACGGCCATATAAAAAATCTTTCAGCCATGAAGAAGCTGTAAGGAGAATTAAATTAGATTGTGGAAAACACTTTGATCCAGATATAGTAAATGCTTTTACAAAAATTCAAGGCAAGTTTCAAATAATTAACAATAAGTATAAATAGGTAGTAAAATATTAAATATTTCTGCAACAACACAGGAATCGGCTTCAAGCGTAGAAGATATATTTGCAAGCGTTACTGAAACAAGTGCAGCAGTAGAGCAGGTTGCAAGGCATGCTAAAGATACATCAGAGTTGGCTGAGAAATTGATTAAAATGGGACATAAATTTAAAATTTAATGGTCGTAGATCTTCTGCTTATAACTCACATTATACCGATTGAGGTGAATATCTTCACAATTGATATGAATTTGCTTAAAGTTATCAATTAGTTGGCTTTAAGTAAGTATTGAAGTGTGTTATATGTTTCACCAGACAAAAGGTTTAAGGGCATTGTGCTTTAGTGGGGTGCACATTTATGCAAAAGATAAAGGTTTTGAGTGAGTGTATATAGAATAGTTGTATATATAGAAGGGGGAGAATTCATATGAGCATTAGTCTAATATTAGTGGTTATATCCACAATTATAATTTTAGCATCTATTATATACGTGGGTACAAGAAAAAATAAAACTCAATTTCATTACGTATATATGTTGCTAATGTTAAGTATATCAGTGTGGTGTATAGGAGCAATAGGAGAAGTGACTACTAAAGATGTATATTATTTTAATTCATTTATACAAACGTGCAATTATTTTGGTATAGCATTAGTGTCAGTATTTGTACTATTATTAGGAATAGTTTTTACTCACTCAAAAATAACATTAACATGGAGGTATGCATTATTATTCATATTACCAATAGGGTCAGCAATAGCAGTTGCAACTAACGAAAGTCATCATTTATTCATGAAAGTATTTTGTATAATAATTAAAGATGCAGTGATAGGGCCTTTAATGTGTATTCATTATATTTACTGTTACGTATACATTGCAATAGGAATGGGATATTTAATAAAGCATGCAGTAAATAATTCAGGAATCTTTTCTAAACAAGCAATAACACTAGTGGCAGGAATAGGGATATCATTAGTAGTTAATGTTTTAGTATCATTTGGCATAATACGTGGAGGTTGTTATTCAACAATACCAAGTATAGTCATACTTGTAATTCTAATAGGGGTTGCGACGTTAAAGTTAGATATGTTTAACATTGTGCCAATAGCATTACAGCAGGTAGTAGACCATATATCAGATGGATTTATAGTAATAAATGAAAATAGAAAGATAATAGATTTTAATAAAACAGCTCAGCTATGGTTTGGTGGTAAGCACGAAATAAGAAGAAGTCAAGATTTTAAAGAGTTCATGGATTCATTAAAAATAGAAAATTTGGATACTAATAAATTGCTGGATTACATACAAATGTCTTTGGAAAAGAAAGATTCAATAAGTTTTGATACATTTATGAATTTCGAAAATGGAATTTTTTATTTTAATATTGAAGTAACTCCCATGTTTAATAACAATAAATATATAGGAACCATAGTATTATATAGAAATACAACAAAATATATAGAGACTTTACAAATGATCAAGGAATATCAGCTTTTACTTAAAAATAACTTAGAAAAAGTGACAAAGGATAAGCAGGAATTGTTAATTAAAAGTGCTATTATGGAGAAAATGTCCAAAACGGATGCTTTGACGGATATGTATAACCATAGAACATTTCAAGAGTATTTTGATACAATAATAGGACAAGTTTCAAGGGCTGATAGAACATTACAGTTAGCCATATTCGATATTGATGATTTTAAGAAAATAAATGATACTTTCGGTCATAGAGTTGGTGACATTATACTTCAACGTATCGCAAGTAGAATAAAAACAATGGTTACAGCAGAAGACATAACTACTAGGTATGGTGGAGAAGAGTTTGCAGTAATACTAACAAACAAAACAATGAAGGAATCATTAATCTTACTAGAATCAATAAGGAAAGCAATACAAGATGAGAGACATTTAGAATTAAACAAGGATGTAACTGTGAGTATCGGTGTGCATGAATATTATAGGGGTGAGGCAAAGGAGGAAGTTTTTAATAAGGCGGATCAGGCCCTCTATGAAGCGAAGTATAGTGGTAAAAATAGGCTAGTTGTATCAACATGAGAATAATATTTAATCTTACGTAAGCAATAAATTTTAATTCAGATTAAAACCTATTTAAAATTGCCTCTTATAAACTTTTATAATATCTCGTTTGATAAATAGCAAGCACGCCTAAGGCGTGCAAATATCTCGGATGTACAGAAATTTTTGATATTTAAAACTGCATTACCCTTAATATATAAGGGTTTGTAGTTATTTTTGTTCTGCGAAGTTTGAGTTTATAGAATTTACCCACCTAAGTATATTTATGAATATGTCCTTATTTGAAATTTCATTATGAAGAGAATGATATAGTCCTTTCCATAATTTGAAAGTAGTCAGATTAGAAGGTGCTTTTTTTATAAAGGCTTCGCTTCCAACATGGGAAGTAATTTTATCTGAATCACCGTGAAAAAGTAGCAAGGGAATATCAAGCGTTGAGGCATTGTCTATGGCCCATTCACCGGCTTTGTATACATTGGTAAAAAGTGATGCAGAAACAAAATTGTGAACCAAAGGATCCTTAACTTGATTTATTGAAATATCTGGATTATGAGATAAGTAAGCTCCGTTAACTACATTATCAACAACAAATGAAGGCTTAATTTTATTCATTAAAAAAGTAAAATATAATTTTATTTTCGATGGATTAGAGTATAAGCTTAACCAGGGAGCACTTGCAATAATTCCTGCTATGTTAGGATGACGTCGAAGCGCATAATTTAATACCTGATTTCCTCCGAAACTATGTCCATACAAAAATAAAGGTAAACCTTTAAAGTTCTTTTCACCAATATTCAAAAGAAGATCTATATCCTTCATTAAAGCTTCATAAGAAGGAATATGACCTCTTATACCTTCTGATTTGCCATGACCTCTTAGGTCAAAAGTTAAAATGGCAAATTTGTTAGTGACAAAGAAATCGAATAGATCCTTAAACCATCCGCTATGATCTCCCAAGCCATGAACCAAGCATATTGTAGCTTTTATAGGACCTCCTGGTATAATTTCTCTGAAAAACAAATTGATTCCATCGTCCGATAAATGAAAAAATTCGCGTTCTATCATTTAAAATCCTCCTTATAAAGAAATATAATTCATAGTAAACATATATGTATTATTATGATATCATTGATATTTCTTAATGTCTATAATTTGATTTAAATTCTATAATAAATAATTATTTATTATAGTTGACAAAATGGAGAAAGGTTACTATATTTAATATATAGTACACATATTGAATTAGTAGTAAATTAAGTAAAAGCAAGAATAAATTATATAAAACTTTACAGAGAGAATGCGTGAAGGATTTAAGAGGAGCATAATTGAAATACATATTTGAGCACGGAATTGAAAGGTTTTTATAGGACAAGTAGACTTCAACAGGTCATTTTTAATTGTGCTAAGTATAAAGTTAGTGTTAAATTAAAATTTTAATACTTAACAGAGTGAAACAGCAGAAAAACTTCTGCCTCTGAATTAAGAGGTAGAAGTTTTTTTACAAAATATAAATTTTAAAAAGTTTGGAGAGGTAGATTACGTAAAAAATGCTAATGTACGCAAAAAAAGATATGATAGGAAAACTTAGAAAATTATTTAAAATATAAAAGTCTAACGGATTAAAAGTTAGATGGCTTAATTATTGTGAAATTCCGCAATAGGCTATTAAAAATCATTAAGAAGGAGGTAAAGGAGTGCTATGAGAATTTTGATAGTTGGGGGAGATAATATTGAGATGATAAATTGCCACCTTTGCGAAAAAGGTTTTTGCATTGTTAAGCATATAAGTGGAAGGAAAAATAATCATAAGTGTGCAGAAATACCTGTAAATATTGATATAGTAATAATTTTTATTGATTATGTAAACCACAAATTATCCGAGCATATAAAAAAAGAAGCGAAAAAACTTGGGATAAAGACCATATACTCAAAAAGAGCCTGGTCGAGTGTAGAAAGTATATTAATGTATCAGTAGAATATGAAGTTTGTTTTTTTAATTGGTCACTACAATTTTATGTACACGTTTGGTATTATCGTCATAATATTTAGCAATTGAATTGAACAATTTTTAACCAAATACGAGATGTTTAATTTGTCCTATAGTGATAATATTTCCTGTAATTATATTTAGCATAAATGAGAGGTTGTGAGCCAGTATTTTCAAAACAATTCTAGTCATTAACCCCCATTTAGATTTTGCTAGAACTCTATTTATATTAAACTGTTCTGATAGCTGAGAAAAAGTAGTTTTAACTCGTCGTCGCGTTTTTGATAAAGCGTTGCGGAGCTGCTTCTCAAATTGATATTTACTATTTTTACGTTTCAATGATATTAATAGAACTTCTTTTTCCTTGGCTAATGCACTCTTTAAATCATTACTGATATAGCCTTTATCTGCAATGATTTTTATAGAATTATTTGATTCAATAAGATCAAAAACTGCATCTCTATCATCAATATTTGCAGTTGTTAAAATAAAGTTTGTAATAAAGCCATTTGTAGTAACTAATGCATGAAGTTTTAGTCCAAAATAAGTTTCTTAGTTCAAGCTGAAATAAACATTTGCGAGAATAGAAACTTATATAAAGAGGTCCTTCTATTCGTACCTTGTCTCTGGCTTGAAGTATATTAATATCATGATTTTAAAAATATGGATTTGTTAGACAATAGTATCAATAAATGTATATGAAAAACTTGTAAAAAATACAATTATAATAGGTGTATGGCATCATACAGAATAGAAGATTATTATGTAATAATCTTCTACATATTTTCAAATAATGAGCTTTCCCTAGAACCTTCTTGTTTAAAATACAAATTAATAGTACAATTAATATTATTATGTAAATATAGGTGAATTATTATGTTGATAAAGAATTTTTTTAGCAAACATCTCTTATTGTTTAGTTTTATACTAACAATATTTATAGTTTTTGCTGTAGACTTTTTTAAAGTTCCCAATCCCAATGTTATTTTACTTACAGTAATAGTATATTTAACTTTCTTGGGAGGCTTTTCTTCTGGAAGTTTAAGTGCTTTTATTGTTATAGTTTATTCTTTATACTTTTTTTCATTACCTTACTATTTTAGTAGTTTTTCTCCAGAAAATTTAAAAAAAGTTATTGTAATTATGCTATTTGTTCCTGTAATGGTTTTAATTGTTGGAATTTTAAAAAGGCAGTATGTTTTGAAAACTAAAGAATTAGAATTAGCAAATGAAGAATTACAAAGAATAGCAAGAATAGATGATTTAACTGGTATTGCAAATAGACGTTATTTTGATGAAGTTTTCTTTAATGAATATAATCGTGCCATTCATGAACAAAGGTCTATTTCTTTATTAATGATAGATATAGATTTTTTTAAAAAATATAATGATAATTACGGGCATGTTTCAGGAGATAATTGCTTAAAAAAGGTTACACAAGCAATATCTAAAGAGGTTGATCGGCCTGGGGAGATTATTGCAAGATATGGTGGAGAAGAATTTGTAGTCTTGCTTCCTAATACAGATACTAAAGAGGCAATGCTTGTTGCTAATAAAATAATTCATTCAGTTTCTTCATTAAAAACACCTCATTGTTCATCAACAGTTTGTGCTTATGTAACCATTAGTATTGGTGCTACAACAATGGCTAACTTTAAAGGATACAATCAATTGGATTTGCTCAAGATAGCAGATAAAGCACTTTATATGGCTAAAGAGAATGGTCGTAATCAAGTTATGTTCTTTCCTAAAGTTGAGTAAAATAATTATTAATATTTAACATAATTAAAGTGATATATCTTACAACATTTATGACAATATATTCTTAATTTGTGTATTAACAGATGATTTAAATTCAAATTGAAATGCTTAGTTTTAGTGTGCATATTTCAAAAATTTAATCTAACAGAACCCAAAATATAAAGAAAATTAAAGGCAATAAACATTGAAAAATTAATGTTTATTGCCTTTTCTCATGCCACTTTATGAGAATCATCAGCAGAATTATCATTATCTATAACAACTCCAAGTTTTGTTGATATTATGGTATTGAGTTTATTTATTGAAGCTGATAGACCAATTATTTGTTTCTCTAAGCGAATCAGCAAATATGCTGACACAGCTACTGGAAATCCATTATTTACAATCAGATTCATTAATTCAGATTGAATGAAATGAACAGTAACGCATTTTTTAATATGATAATAATTGATATGTATTATTTGTGCTTAATGTTGTTGTTGTCTAATACTTTTATAAGTTCAGTATTACTATTATTTAATTCCTCATTTGACAGCTTATAATTATTATCCGCTAATTCTTTATATTTTTGTTGATTTGTTTTAAGATAAATTGATTCATCTTCATACCCTTCACATAGTAACTGATATCCTTCATTAATTTGATTAATATAATTCTTTAGCTCTTCAGGAACAGTTATGTTAGAAATATCTGTTACATTCTTTTTTACGAGTTCATTGTGAGCTTGTATACTTTTAATATACTCATTTATTGTTAAATTTTTATTATTTATTTGTTCAACATCGCTAGTTCTATTTTTTATATCATTTGAAATATTATCTTGATAAGGTTTAATTGTATTTAAAGATTCTACTATTTCATTTTGTTTATTTTGCTTCGGTGTAATAATGTTATTATCAATATTATTGGAACTGTTTAAGTCTATATTATTAGTTTTATTATGTAGACTTAAAATTTTATTATATTTGAAAGGCGCTATAACACCTACGATAATTATTGTGATAATAATTGAAAATATTTTTCTAAAGACATTTTTAATTTTTTCTTTTGTTTCATATTTACTTCTTTGTTCTGGATTATCTAAATGGTTCTGAGCTATATATTTATAATATCCTTCCTCATTTCGTTTTTTTAGATTTTTTAGTCCTTTCTTCATTTCCTTCTTAAAATTTTTCTGAGAGGAGTTCAATTCATTCACCTCGATTTGTATAATTTAATAACAATATAAATTGTAGTAGATATGTAGATTTTATATTTCCATTGAGATAGCTACAATATTTAAGTACATTATGGGCATGACAAGTTCTTAATTCTATATCAATGATTATATCAAAAAAAGTTTATAATGGGAAATTAAGGCTTAAAATAAAATATATAACCATTTTTGTTTTGAATTAGTGAGAATTATGATAAATATATTGAGGTTCGGTGAGAATTATATTAATTAATCTTACAAATAAAAGAATATAGATAAGAGAAAAGGCAATAAACATAAACATCACAATGTTTATGTTTATTGCCTTTTTCAAGCCACTTTATGAGAATCATCAGTAGAAGCATCTGCATCTATAACAACTCCAAGCTTTGTTGATATTATGGTATTTAATTTATTGATTGAACTTGATAAGCAATTAATTTGTTTCTCTAAGCGAATCAGCAAATAGGCAGCTACTGCTACAGGAAACCCGTTATTGATAATCAAATTAATTAGTTCATTTACCTCCATAATTTCTTCACCTCCTTATAATGGATATATGGATAAACACATATTATTTCATAGAATCAACTTAAAATATTAAAATAAGTATTCATATTTAATAATTAGTCTAAAATATGAATAGAAATTATAAATAAATTAAATATATAATATAGTTAAGAGTATAGAGTTTTATAGACACGTAAATAAATTAAAACAATGAAATGTAGGTGATTAAATGAGTAAAGTAGAACAAAAAATAATAGATTATATGGTTGTATGCATAAATGAATTTGCAGATAAAATTTCTGTTGATTATAAGCAAGCATTTAATTACTTAAGGCTTATTAAAATAAATAACAAGTCAATGTATTCTTTTTTAATTACCAGCTTAATATTCAAAACATTAATCTGGTTTTAATTTACATTATTGGTTATCACATATTGATATTCAACAAATTTAGATAGACTTTGCCCTTACCCAAATTCAATTTCCTATGTTTTATTTCCCATATTTAAAGCATCCTTACATTTTTCAGAGGTTATTGTAACAAACCATTTTCCAATTG
>Ga0302140_10002798_pt1 | contig 22564 bp, 12 predicted proteins | sample I_Bog_E1_1_FD_202095 | JGI IMG/M metagenome (GOLD analysis project Ga0302140, IMG submission 202095) | Peat permafrost microbial communities from Stordalen Mire near Abisko, Sweden - I_Bog_E1_1 | ecosystem: Environmental > Terrestrial > Soil > Wetlands > Peat | place: Sweden: Abisko, Stordalen... | reverse complement strand
GTATAAGCTTTAACTAATAATAGCTTATTACGAATTAACTTATAAGCGTTTATAAATAACTCTCTCGGGATAAAGTAGTTAGCTTTATAAAACGAATATATAATATTTAAGAAATCGCTTATAACGTAATTTAATAGGCTTAAGAGCGTTAATAAGTATAAGTAAATAAATATTAATAGCTTATAAACTTTTAAGTAAGAGATTAAGTTTACGTCTTAATTAAGACTTAAAATATAAACCGGTTAAGTTATAAGTTAGACTAGTAAATAATAGGTTTATATATAATCTTAAAGTAAATTAAGAACGCCTTTTAAATTAATTTATTATTATTAATCCGAATTAAACTAGTAATCTTTATAAATAAGCTCTATAAGGCCGTAAACGACTCGTTATTAAGTTAGTTATAAGACTTAAGACTATTAATCGTAATTAATAGCTAGAGCGAATAAGATATAAACGAGATATTAGCCTCTTATAAGTATTATAATAAGCTTTAATACCGAGTTAAGTGAGTTAATTACGAGTTAAATTTAATTTAATACCCGGTATTTAACTTTATTAAATGCTTATATAAGCTTAAGGAGTTTTACGATAAGAACCCTTCCTTACTTAATCCGTTACACTACCTTACGGACTAGTTATAGAGCTAAGAAAATAGTATAGACGAGTTAGAATATTATAATAACGAGGATAAGCTTCCTTAAAACTCGCGAACGAACTCTATTCGAAGAGGGGAAGTAATATTACGAGTACGTTTATAAGGTTATATAATTACGGCTCTTTACGGGCCTTATAAACTATCCGTAATAGGAATAAGCCTTAAATATAATTTATATTAAACCCGTACTTATAACTTAAGCCTCGTAATAATACCTACTTCTCTTCTCCTTTCTTCTCTAACTTTAAATCTTTAATAAAACTACTTCTTACTCTCTTAATTATCCGCTATATTTACACGTATTATAAATAAGGGTAACTATTAAGGGGCTAGTAAACCGGGTTCGTTATAATTAAATTTATTAATATATAAGCCTTACTTAATTTATTATATATAAAACCTTATAAGTATAATATTATTAACTCGTAATAAAAAAAAAAAGGTCTTAAGAGGAATTTATTTAAGAGTTTTAAATAAAGAAAAAATAATTATAAGTTAATAAAAAGAAAAAAAGAAAAAGTAATAAAAGAAATAATAATATAAGTTAAATAATTTTTTTTTATTAAATTAATATTATAAAATATAACTTATTATAAGAATCTTAAAATTATATTAAAAATTATAATTAATTAATTTAAGGAAATAATTTATTACGAGTATTTTAAGATTACGTAATTTATTAAGATTTTAAAATTAATTCTTTTTAATTAAAATTAAAGTTAAATATTATACGTAATTAAATATAAGAAAAGGTTTTTATATTATAAATATTATATAATAATAATAATAATTTTATTACTCTTATAATATATATTATATAACGAGTTAAAAGCTTTTAAGAGCTTTAATTAATTAAAAAGTAAAGTAAGAGTAATAAGAGTAAAATATAAGAGGATAGCGAATATTAGCTCTATTATAAATAAACTAGGAGAGGGGGGATAGTAGGTGCTATACCTTATATGCCACGCTAGTAATGTCTCACCGGCGCAGGGGATACGCCGATAAAGCAGAAGTAAATACTTAGCCTCGGAAGCTTCCCTAGACCCACTACACGGGGCTAGTATCCGTTTGTGCTAATCCTTGACGGACCTCGGTACTAGATTACAATCTCACATGCAGGAGACAGTGTCCAGCCTCGCCCAGTGGAACTTCGCTGGAGTACGACTACTTCGACACTACTTGATGGCCCTGGAATAAATACTCTCTCTCGCCGCCGTACCGGAATATCTCTCTCCTCCTCAAATCGGCAGCCTCAACATTCTCCCTACAACCTACCATACTCCTTCATCTGCATTGTCATAGAAACCACTGAAATCCCTTCTGGGCGCCAGTTCGCCATGTCTCTCAAGAATGGTATAAGCCCCTCACGTAGCTTGCTAGAGTCACCACTGATCCCTCTGCTAGAAGCATTCCCCTCTTCTGAGGCCTTTGAAGCCATCAATGCTGCGCTCCAGGCCTCCGACGCAGAGCGCAAAGATGCTGTCAAGCAAGGAAATGCCGTGTTTGCATTCACACTAAAGAACAAGACTGGCGAGACGGAGAGCTGGCATATCGATCTAAAGAACAAGGGAGAAGTTGGCAAGGGCCTCGGAGACAAGCCGACAGGTACGCTGCCTCCCCACCCCTCAGCAACGCCCATTTCGATGGACCACGCGAGAACTTGCCCTTTACAAGCTGCGGCGTAGTGTGCAGATAGAAGGCTGACAACTGTCTCCACAGTTACCCTATCCCTCTCAGACGAAGACTTTGGCAAACTGGTTAGTGGCAAGGCGAATGCACAGCGGCTGTTCATGGGAGGCAAGTTGAAGGTCAAGGGCGACGTCATGAAGGCGACAAAGATGGAGCCAATTTTGAAGAAGGCGCAAGCCGTGAAGCCGAAGCTGTAGATAGATAGAATGCCCACTTGTATAATATCGCCTTGGAACGTCGGCAACCGCCACCGTCATCATGCTCTCTTTCCCAAATTGACGCCATCGGAGAACCCCGACATCTTGGATACTTCATCCTCAAGACTAAAACGTAGACGGAAATGTGAAAGAGCTTCGTTAGCCTTTGCATTTTCTGCCTGTCAAGAATGGGGGATGACTCCACCCGGTGATTTGTATTGCTTGTACGGGTGAGAATGAAACTCATTAGTGCCCGCAAAACCATTCTCCCGTCACATCGAGGCGTGCGCTTTCTATAATCAGCAGCCATGTCGAGGGTCAAAGACCTACCTTGGCCGTCACGCATGGCAGAAGATGAATGGGCAGAAGTCGTCACAGGAATCCCAGCCAAGGACGAGCCTTTACTCAAGAAATATCTAGAGGGTCGCAATGCATTGATCTCAGAGGAAAAGAAGCAGAGGAGCGGTAAGCAAGGTTTTCTCTTCAGCGTCGTCCGCAATTGACATCAATCCAGACCATGCATTCCGCCAGTCTCTCTCGCCTCTGGCAAAAGAGGCTTGCTCGATAGTCGACCGTATCCGGGATGAGGAACGGCGCACGATTTGGACTTCCGAGTTCGAGGACATCCTGGCCCAGAAAACAGGTGCAAATGTGTATCCCGGCATGATGTTCAGTCTTGCCAAACAGCGAATGGAAGGAACGAGATTATGGCAGATTGTGAGGAAAATGCCCAAGGGAGCTTTACTGCACGCCCATATGGATGCCATGGTAGATTTCGATTACCTGTTTCAGGTGCTGCTTGAGACGGAGGGAATGCATATTCACTGCTTGTATCCCCTCTCTACCCCGATTGCCCTCGAGGGTGCTCCAATCAAATTCGGGTTTTTGGCTGCTAAACGAGGTATTACTTGATTCCCTGATCTCTTCACGCCGCTCATCGTTCATAGGAAGTGGAAGCTCTATTTGGAGTCCAGACTATATTCCAAACACGCCAGTCCTTCTCACCCAAGCTGCAGATTCATTTCCAGATGGTGGTAGAGCAGGTTTCCTGTCTTGGCTCAAGGCTCGTTGTACGATTACCAACGTTGAATCGATAGAACACCATCACGGTGTAGATGCAGTGTGGAGAAAGTTCTCCTCTGTTTTCACAATTCTCAACACGATCATCTTTTACGAACCAATCTTCAAGCGTTTCATGCGGCGGATGATGCAGCAGCTGCTTGCTGATGGGGTCAAATGGGTTGATCTGCGTTTGGCATTTACATTCTCTTACTATGCCGAAGGGAAAGAACAACCTGAGGCTACATATGAGAGAATGTTCCAGGTTTTCGGAGAAGAAATTGAGAAGTTCAAGGCTCAAGACGAAGGGACAGAATTTTGGGGTGCCAGAATGATATGGACGGGAATCCGAGCTCTCGATACTAGAAAGATTGTCGAGGACATGGATGCGTGCATCTCTATCAAACTGGCTTTTCCGAATCTCATCTCGGGCTACGATCTCGTTGGCCAAGAGGACGTTGGCCGACCTCTGAAAGACCTCCTTCCCGAGTTATTCTGGTTTAAGAAGCAGTGTACCGAGGAGGGAATCGACATCCCCTTTTTCTTCCACGCTGGAGAGTGTCTTGGTGATGGCAGCGAGACTGACCAGAACCTGTTTGACGCTATCTTGCTGGGTACTCGAAGGATTGGCCACGGATTCTCCCTATACAAGCATCCACTCTTAATTGACATGGTTAAAGACAAGAAAATCCTCGTGGAGAGCTGCCCTATCTCCAATGAAGTCCTCCGTCTCTGTGCCTCGATTGTGTCACATCCATTACCAGGTAAGCATGCTTCATTACTTCAATGTCGTCTACATGTGGAGATCTCAGAGCCTGTATCTTTGCGGAACAATGCATTTGTCTTGCTACCCAGCTCCCGACCCTCCCTAGCCATTTCAAGATCCATATGTGCTAATTGATGGTCAGCGCTGCTTGCCCGTGGCGTCTCCTGCTCTCTTTGTAACGATGATCCCGCCATTCTTGGTCAAGATACTGCTGGGATGACGCATGATTTCTGGCAGGCGTTGCAAGGGTGGGACAACCTAGGCTTCGCTGGTCTAGGATCTCTGGCCGAAAACAGCGTTCGCTGGGCTGCTTTTGAAGATCAAAGTTCCGCTGCCTGGGTCCGCGATATCAAAGAAGCGACACTGGGAAGTGGGGTAAGGGCTCAAAGGATGAAACAGTGGAGCGTGGAGTGGGAACAGTTTTGTCTTTGGATTGTAACTGAATTCGGGGACGATGGAAGGAGTATTCCAACACTTAGAAAGGAGACCAGCCTGGATTAGATTTTTTTCCTCGGCGTTTGAAAGTATGCTTATAAGAGGCTGTTCAGCCCTAAACGACTGGTATAGACTCAATGGAGTGTGAAGACTAGAGCCTGGATTCAACATCAGATATGCAAGGCGTGTGAAACGCAAACTTATAGTAGAAGTTATAGTAGAGTTACGATGCATTACATGCTGAAGACAAAACACTCTCACCGAGAGCAAGGTTGATCTGTGCTTATGATTATTTGTTGTATTTACTATGACTCAGTGCGGGCTCTGATCGGAGCCCAAGACTCATCTATTACATCTGAAAAAAGTGATCATCGCTATGCAAACGCCGGGTCAATGCTCCCTGAATGCAGTTTTAGACATATGAAGCAAGAGGCCAAAAGCCCCATGTTCGTATCGATTCTTACATCTCCCCTCATGCTTCTCATAAACCAAATCTATCGCAGATCTAAGCCACCATGCTTTCCCGAGTAAATTGACCGCGATAGACTAAAACGAGTTAGTCGATGAGTTTATGTCGGTTTGTTAGCCTCGAGGACCTCAGCAAGAGCCTTGGCCATTTCTGGAGTCTTGACTTGCAAAAGCCACGTCTCCAAGCCAGGTCCCTCATCCAAGGCTGTCAAGAATTTCACTGTCTTCTCCTTTGGCTCATACTTCACCCCCGAGAGGATGCCTTTGTTCAGAATGACCAGCCCTGTCGGATCCATTCGAAGCAGGATTCTCGACGCCCCAGTGTCCTCGTGCTTGAGCACTCTCAAAGGTCCCACACCTTTGCTTTCCCACGCACTACCGCCCTCTGGCTTTTGCACGTACTTCAACGCCTTCGCACGAACTTCGTGAACGACGTTCTCATGCTCCTCACCAGGCCCTCTCGCGCTCAGATTGAACGGTACATGCTCTTCTTGGTCGGCTTCACCTTCGCCCGAGTTATCTCCGTCAGTGGTTCCTCCGGGAGTCGTAGCGCGAGAAGTATTTGCAGATACAACAGCAGACGGGAATAGTGAGGAAGTTGCACTAGGGGCACCAAAACCGAAGCCTACGCTGCTTGAAGTTGAGCCCGTAGCAAGGTTACCAAACATGTTAGAGGTTGGAGCAGCTGGCTTGCTTCCTCCACCAAGGTTACCAAACAGATTCGAGAATGGTTTCGGTGCTGCTCCAGGAGTCTTATTGGGTTCACTGAAGATACTTGAATGGGTTCCGACCTTTGTCGGAGTTGCCGCCGTTACGCTGACAATTGGAGTTGATCGTTCTGCATCCTTATTTGGTGTGGCACTGCCAAATCTGATGGGGCTGTCGTTCTTCCAGGTCTGATCATGTGGAGTGACAGCTCTGTTTTGGAAAGGCTTCTTCAGAGCGGCAAAAGGATTTGCCACACTCGGTTGTGTATTCTCTTTCTCTTTATCTTCATCGTCGGATTTGGGGCGGGCCACGTCGCTGAGTTTGCCAATTCTGTCGAAAAGCCCACCAGTAAAGCCTCCTGTTGGCGTACTGGATCCCGAAGGTGAGACACTACCAAATTTTGACGCGAGAGAATTGGTTTTTTTCGCAGAAGCCAGACCAGGACCTGTCTCTTCTGCTGGTGTACCTGGACCACTTGCACTTTCGCCATCCGGTTGATATGTAGGATCCTTTCTTTCTGAGTCTATATCGGGCTCGTTTGTATCGTCCCCACTATCGTTATCGGTATCGGCACTGGCATCGATGCCACTAGCATCAGCTAAATTAGCAAAGATTCCCTCGAACTTGATAGGCTTCCCCGGAGTATGCCCATCAAGGACAGAGGGAGTGGAGCTGCCAAATGCAGGAGTTGGTGTTCTCGAGCTATTCAAGGAGTTGGATATGCTGTCAGATGCTTGAGATGACTGATTTTGGCCAAATAGCGAGCTCGGGAAAGCTGATGCTTGATTGCTCTCTTCCCCGCCCGTCGACGAAGCACTGGCCGAGGGGACGAAGGTGAAACCCTTTGCATTTTTCGCATTTTCCTCCAGCGCTTTCTTCTTTTCAAGTCTTTCTGCTTTCCAATTTGCCTTGAATTCTTCCAGATCATCGTCCGAGTCATAGTCGTCCTCAATGGCTTTTTTAAGTGCTGCTTCGTCGGCCTCCTGTGCAAATTGCAATCGGAAATCTACTGTAGAAGTGTCAAATACTGGGGGCTTTAAACCGCCCGACTTTTGATCCGTGCGATCAGAGCCAGCCACTGCATTGGAAGGAGTCGTGAGCTTTGGAGTGAACATGTTCGGAGTTCCGGATACCGCGCTTGGAGCGAACTGATTCGGAGAAGAGGCTGACGGGGGGGCTGCCGATGTAGCTTTGGCGGCAAACATACTTGAAGAAGTGACGGATGCAGACTTCATAGGAGAAGAAGCGCCTAGCAGGTTCGCGAACGCATTAACCCGAGGAGCATTATTCTTCGGTGTCTCGGGCAATGCTGCCATTTTCCTATCTGGGCTACTGTTCCCAAGGGGCTTGGATGGACTGTCAAGTATGTTTTTGAAGAGATTCGAAGTGGACGACCCCGACACATTGGACTCCAACGTGCCGTTCGTGAGTGGAGTCTGGACGGGTCGTAGAGGGTTTCGCTGTACAGTATCTTTCGTAATTTGGTCGCCGGCTTTTCGCTTCAAGGGCGTGTTGGAAGAGGACAAGACTCCCGAAGATGGAGCTTGCCATGCTTGAGAGTTGTTTCTGTTCACAGGAGCAGATGCCTGCCCATCGGAGGTGACCTCGCCACTGGCTAGACCGCGAGCCGCAGTCGAAGATTCGACCTGTCTCGTGCGCTTATTCGGATTTTCGTTCTCTTGGTCCTCGTCGTCAAGCTTCCGCTTCGATTGTTGTCCTCGAGGCTCGGTAGATAGGTTTTCGACACTTGGCTTCAATCGCTTGTTGAAGCGGTCGGCTCTTTCAGTGTCCTCCCCTGTCTTTCGATTCAAAGCCGCGGTATCCCCTGCCACAGCCTCGCGTTGCTCAATATAGAACTCCAAAATTGGTGTGGCATCGTCATCAGGATTGATGGACGCAAAGAAGGTCGACATCGCCCTATTCATTGCACGCATTCGATATCCTCGATGGAATGCCATCTTTTGAAATCCAGTGTAACTTGCAGGCATAAAAGGCGTCATGCTTTCCACTGTCATTTCACTTGCTTCCTTTATTTGTTGTCGAGCTGAAACCTCCCGCCTACGAAAATCTCCTCTCCTGACAGGCTCGCTCGTGGCAGAGGCAGCCAGGGCACTGGGGGTTATGGAAGGAACAGTGAATTTTGAAGTGGTATTCACTTGCTCCAAACTTGGAAACATACCATTAAGGGGCGGCTGGCTTGCACTTGCCGGGGCGTCCATAGGTTTCGTGGATGAGAATATGTTACCATTCGCTAAGGGTGTTTGTGCCAACTTGGAGGTGGGCTGAGCGTTAGTCATCGCAGGCGATTCAGGAGGCTTTAATGGATTAGATTGGTCTCTGCAGGAATAACATGAAGCAATTGAAAAACTTACTGCTGATTTGGGCGCTCCGAAAAGGTTTGGAAACGAGGAAGGTTTATTAAAAAGAGACGTGCTGGAGTTGTTGCTATTCCCTGAAGGACTATCCTTCACGTTGGGATTTGTGATCGACTGGTCGACTGGCTTGTTGAGATTGCCAAACAAATCATCGTTCGTCTTGGTTTGGTTCTCGAAAACGCTACCAGCCGATGCTTGCTGATTCTGAACGTCGGAGCCGGTGGATGATTCTGCAGGCTTTTGGAAGCTCCCGAACAAATTGCTTGCAGGGGCGGGCTGGGGTTGCTGTCCAAAAAAGGTGGATTTGTTCGGTGTTGCATTGGCTGGAACGGAATTACCAAAGAAGTTGGTTGTTCTCGATGCTGGGGAAGCAGGCAGGGCAGCAAACGGATTACTCGTCGCACGTGCCGTGGCGTTTTCACCTTGCTTTTCGAACACATTGCTGATGGGTGAGATGGCTGGGGAATTCAGGTGAGCAAAGGGATTGGAAGATGGTGCTGCCTGTTGCATCGGTGTTTCGGACGACTTTGAAGAAGCTGCGGTTTCCTGAGATTGACTTGCTCCGAGCAAGTTGCCCGTAGGACCAGAAGTCGCGAGTGTAGACCCAAAAGTGACGCCAGAACTTGACGGAGTCGTTGGGGCTTGACCGAAAAAGAGCGGCGAGCTTGTAGATTTGTCTTGTGTGAAAAGTGCTTGAGGCGTGCCGGGCAGACTACCAGCAGGGGGAACAGCAGATGAAGACGAGCTGAACAGGTTGTTCTTTGGGGTAGCAGGAGCAGTTGAAGCGGTGGAACCAAAGACATTGCTCAGTTGAGGGGTCGCAGCGGGAGTTTGAGCAGAGCCAAAGAGGTTGCTGGTGTGCATATCAGGTGCTGGGGTGGCAGCGAAGATGGTGCTAGAGGTCGATGGCTGCCCAGATGTTTGGCCGAACGAGAATGGAGAATTTGCAGGCTTGTCTTGTTGTGCCGCTGGTGCTGAGCCAAACGGGCCTGGGGTCTGAGATGGGTTTTGATTGAAGTTGAAGAGATTTGTTCCAAAGCTGGAAGAAGGAATAGTTGTTGTAGATTGTGAGGCTGGCTGGAAAGTAAATGGATTCTTTGCAGATGCATTAGCAGAGCCGGGGTTGAAGCTGATGCCCGTGGATCCCGACTGTTGCGAGGTTCCGAACGGGAACATGTTTCCTCCAGATGGCTGCTGCGTCGACCCAAACGGGTTGCTTGGCTGGCTTTGCCCAAAAGAATTAGAGGTCTGGAAAGGAGAATTGCTCTGTTGGATCGTCGAAGCACCCCCGAATTGTCTCTTTGTAGCCCTGTCATCGCCCGCAAACCTTCCATCGCTATCTGACGCGTCTTGAGATGGTGTGTTCATGGTGTTCGATCTGAGACCGAAGGAAGGAGTAGGAAAGCTGAGCCCTTGCGCGGGAGCAGAGAAGTTGAATTCACCTGTAGCTTGGATGCTGCCGCCGAAGAGACCGGCGCTACCACCATTCTGCGAAGGTGTTTGCATCGCACCGAACTGTTGTTGTGTCGTTGGAGCAGGAGTTTGGGAACCGGTTCGTCGTGGTCGGGGCTTCTCTCTGATTTTTCTAGCAGCGAGTTGAGCAGCATTGGCGCGTTGAGCTTGCTCCATTGTCGCGGTTCAGTTCTATCGTGCTTGGGTGCCAGCCGCGCAACAATGGTAATGAAGTAGAATCGCGGATCAGGAAAGTAGTGGCTGATCGAGATTTGATGAGTTTGTGCGCTGGTGAATCCAGGTGCACTCGAAGGCGAGCCGGAGAAGGGACTCGAGATGATGTCGCGAATGGAATGGGTGCCTGCTCCACTGCTACAAAGCGCGAGACTGCCACTGCAAAGAAAGCACAAGTAACACAGGGCGTGCTGATCATCTGCGTCGCATCGTAGGCGGTCTACAAGGTCAAGGTCGTACGGGCTCAAGTCTTGGACGCGATATCGAGGGCGAAGACTTTCGATGTTGTCGAGGAAAGGCGGCCGTGTCACAGGGATTAATACGCATGTAAGCCTTACTCGTTAGGCAAGCACATGGCGCTGGAGTTTTATCCCCCTGAAAGGGCTCCCAAACACTTGGCATCTCCAAATTTACACACCGAAGTGACTTCATGGTGCTAAATACTAAATCGATGGATGTCTTGAGTACGAGTAAGATTCATTGGATGTCCCGAGAGATGAGTTTACCAATGAGGGAGAAGTTGAAACCGACAGCCAATTTTTTTAGATTCACCAGCGTGACTGTGTGACAGTGTCCAGCGCTGGAACTCTGGGAGATGCGAGGAGCTTCAACAAGTGCCGTAGGCCCATAACGAATTGTTGTTGTCAGAAAGATGATTGTTTTCTATTGAGATCCAGCGATACGCTGTGCACCTTGTATACACGCAGACTTCCTATATCCTCATAGCATGCTCCGAGGCATGTTCTTCAATGCCTGCCTAACCCCTAGATCACCAAGAACCTCTGTCGACCTGTTAGTCTTTGCTTTGGCGAGGAAGAAAAGCTGCATGTACCTTCAGCCCCGCCCAGGATCGCATCAAATTTGTAAGTTCTGTGGAACATCTCAATCACTTTGCCCACTGCAACAAATTAGCAGCATATTTTGGGGCAAGAGCAAGAGCCGGGAGAGAGCCGAAAGCTGAAACTCGGAGCTGGCCAGTCGAAAGGCAAGCTCAATAGAGAGAACAAAGGTATGTTGCTTACTTCCGGTCTGGGTCAAGGCCCTTCCCCCGAATATTTGCACTGCCTCATCTGCTATCTCATGTGCAGAACGTGTAGCAAACATCTTCAGAAGCCCTATCGGCCCAGCTAAATGGGTAGACTGTTGCTTGTAAGGCATCAAGGTCATTTGGTACGTGATATTTTCAAGCCACGCCTGATTAGCCTCGCAATGGGCAATCATCTTCGCAAGCCTGAGAGAGTCAGCTGGGAACTGATGAAGCGGGGTTAGAATCAGGACTTCTGCCGAATAACTGGCTGCTCGATCAATCTCTTCCCAAACACGAGTCGCTGATTCTGTTTGAAATTCATTCACAATTCAATGGGTAGAACTCCAAGTCAAACTCACACTCCATTTTATACACTCTTCTGTCACAAGCCGACTCGTTCTAATAACAGCACATGCCATCATCCATCTCTCGTGATTGAAATTGGATAGGATGACGTGTATCCCCTTATCTTCCTCGCCGAGGAGATTTTCAACTGGGACCTTGACAGAATCGAAAGTGATGAATGTTGTCCCAGCTGCGGCAGAGTAACTCGTCTTAATTGCCGAAGTCTCGACTCCTTCTCCCCTCTCGATGAGAATGACTGAAAGGCCCTTGTCTGTTGCAATCGTCAGATTCACTTCGGCACTTTGATGCTGTTCCCAGACAGGAGGCCAATTTGCTCCAGGCATTAAGGAATCTGGGCAACAAAGCCTAACATACCCGTTTTGACGCCGGTAATGAAGTAATCGCTGAAGACGCCATTCGTGATCCACTTCTTGCTACCATTGACGATAAAGTGTTTCCCATCTACAGTCTTTTCCGCCGTGGTTCTCAATCCTGCGACACTAAGGGAGTGAATTAGCATTACTCCAAGTAGAGAAAGTCGAAGGCTAAAATAGCTGTCCAGAAGTTGTCCTTTCAGAGTCATGTCGGAAGGGTAGAGCTCTTTGAAAAGGGGACCTCAAGCCAAGCGAGTTCGACTTACTCAGAGCCTGCAAATGCTTCGGTAATGGCTAAGCATATTTTTTTCTTGCCCGAAAATACTTCCTGGGCAATTTTGTTCTTCCAAGCCTCATCATTGGCAAATTGAAGCACGGCTGTTAGACTTGATAATTGAGTCAGCATCTAGATCGGAAGAAGGAGTCGGGAAGGCGAGGTCCCACGCGCTCATGACAGATGAAAGCTTCCGTGAAGCTTCCTGCCCCTGAGCTCGTATGAAGCCTACCTAATAGTCATCCCCGCCATATTTCCGTCTTGGAACCCTCTAGCACTTGCACGAACCATTTCTTGGGTAACAATTAAGTCGTGGAAATAATCAAAGTCCTCTCCTTTCACCTAAGAACGAGTCAATTTCTTCCAACTACTCGTGTCTTATTGCACACGGGCGAGAACAATGGAACCTAGGGCTTAGACTTACAGCTCCGTCCATGAGGTTTACACCGTGCATATGCTTACCACTGCCTAACAAGTCAGTGATATGATCCCCAGAATGACTTGACAGGACGGAGAGTTGGCGAGGGGGGTTGTTGAACTATGCAAGCCTGAGAAATGGGTCACAGGCTCTCAGCTCCCTTGGGAAAAGTAGTAAAATAGCATCAGAGCAAGCCTTACGGTCCAATTCGCATATGTAGGATTCCCTTCTCAGACATAGAGTCGATAAGCTCTTGAGGAATATGTTTGCCGGTCTTCTCACACTCCTGTGCAACTGGATACAGCTCCTTGTCTGTAAATATTCTCATGGCCTTTTGCAATCTGCGGTGGCTCTCCTTATAGTAGGGGCTTTTAAATTGAGGACTGGAACGTGTCAGTCTCGGACTACTTAAAAAGGGACTTGGGAGTAATAGTCTGGTCCTGGACAGTGAACACAGGCCTTTCGAACAGTAGCATAGAGGAATGGACTGACGTAAGCCACGTTGGTTCACCATACGGCACCAAACTCAAATCGCCTGGGTTCTGCGCGATAACCTTCGACTTCTCCCCGTCAACCTGCCCTATGCAAAGGGATGCGTATTTCTGAAGAACTTCTTGGCGGTGCAAGTTGTAGAATGCTTCGGTGGCATCTGTTCCAGCGACTGTATAGCAAATTAGAATCCTAAATCAAAGGAAGACGAAAAGCTAAAAGGCTCGGAGTTTTGAGAGGTCAAGACAGAAGGAAATATCGCAAATTAGCCCGACTCGCAATTCAACTTCATGGTGCCCTCAACGTTCTTTAGACGCCGTCTTTTCCAGAGAAGAAATATCAGATAAGCATTAGGATAAGCCTCACCTTGTTTCAGAACAGCCTCGCCACCTGGGTGAGCATCTACGAAATCAGTTGCGTCGTAGACTTTGCTATCGATAATGAACCAAAGAGAGTCCTCCTTGTTGTTCCTGGCCACCTCCGCACGCGTGAAGGTTTTATGAGGCATGGCGGTGATACTTCAATGGAACCCGGTTGTGTGATAATGGCAGAGGACTAAGAAGAAAATGAGAGAGGAGGCTCGTTTGAAAGAAGGAAAGGGAAGTTTGCCAACGTTTGTCAACTAGGGCTGGAGCATTAAAAGCTGGGGAATTCAGTGATCAAATGCCGAGGTCCATCTGTCCACCAATCAGTATCTTTACTTTGCAAGCAACTGCAAGCAGGCCTTTGTCTCCGCTCAAACTCTACTACCAGTTGTGCCGGGCTGGAAATGGCTGCTTAGATAGATGGCTTGTTAGTTGTAGTATGACCGTGATTCCTTTCCTCTTCCTGGATGTGCTATATACCAAGTGACTCTGCACTGCTGCAGTCTTTCTCAAGACTGGCATGATCGAGTGGTATATACCTAGGTAGCATAGCGGCGCTTTGCGTAGAGTGCACTGGATACACATCCTCATGAAGACCAGCGAAGCACTTCAAGCCTGAAAGGCACCCTCAGCTTTGAGATGTCCATGAGACAAAATTTTCGTGAAGACAGGTAAAGGAAGGCTGCTATCTGTGGCAGATCACGTGCCTTATCGGGCGAGGGGCAATGAAAGCTAATAAACTGGCAGCGAATGTGATTCACTTCGCGGTGGACGGCGTCTTGAGTTGGCAACAACAACGCCAGCACTCAACCACAGGCAAGCCTGAGCTTGCAGGAAATGTACAAGCGCACGGGCGTTTCTTTCATGGCGTCAGTAACCACGTCTCAGCAAAGATCCCTCCACTATAAACGAGAATGAAAGACAGACTTGGACCCTCGCTCACACCTGTGCACGCGGCTCTGATCAGGAGGGGCCGTACTTCTTGACAACCACCTGGCCTTCCTCTCGCCGCAGTGGAAGCATCACCGGGTCTGTTCTACCCGCCAGATCTCCTCTTCTCTGTCGAGCATTTGCTCAAGCCACTGTTGAAACCATGGCATCCTATCTACAATCATATTTCCAGACGTCCTCCATGCCGAAGCGCCTCCTTCAGTACGCCCTTTCAAGGCTCGAGATCTTCGATACGAACGCTTTGGGTTTGGAAAACTTAGATATAAATTTGGGAAAGAAGACCGATCTTGAGTTTCGCGATGTGGGCTTGCGCCTGAAGGCAAGTCACCTCTAACTCGGTTTGTTCTATTTGTCGATTTTGTTAACGCTTCCCTCGTTCGCAGAAACTGGAAACGTTACTCCAGCTTCCTCCATCCGTTGAAGTCATCAAAGCCCGTGTCCTACTTCTACGCGTTTCTATTCCTGTCGATCTTTACAGAAGTCCGATTCTGGTTGAGGTGGAAGGCGTCGAAAGCCACATACGTATAAAGTCCAAGTCATGGAAGAATACCTCCACGACCCATGAACGAAGACAAGGAGGACCGAAGTCGAAAACTGTAGACGATCCATATACTTCCCCTAAGTCAGACAAAGGCTCAAAAGACTCGGATCTTGAGCATGTTGCAGACTTCCCCATACCAACGACGGCTGATCTAGCTCACTCCTTTCTGCAAACCGAGCCAGAGGAGGAGATGGCTGAACTGGAAGCTGCTCTTTTGTCAGAAACCCATGAGCTTGACGTTTCTTCAGTTTTGAGTGATGACGGAGAAACCCCGATCGGTACAGGGACTGCGTTAAACCTTCCATTTTTCGTGACCAACTTTCTCCGTGGCATCGTTGACCGCATGCAAGTAAAAATTCGTCATGTCACCTTCACTCTAGATGTCAACCTGCCGAACGACAATCCGAGATCGCCTACTTCTAGTTCAACTGATTCCGTTACAATTCAACTGAATGTGGATGATGTCGATATTGAGGGTGTTACCGACAATCTTGGGAGGAATTCGCAGACTGGCAGTAACGAGAATTTGTCCCAAGCCAAGGAAGGCAAACGTCTTGTTTGCCTTTCAAGAATTCGATGCTTTTTAATATCCGAGGCAACTTTTTTCTCCTCTCTGGCTCGGTCGTCCGCATTGTCCTCTCCCTCAGCCGCGCATTCTGATGTGTTTGAGGAGAGAAAAGCGGCTCCCCAGTCACATACCAGTAATCGAGAGAGTGTTTTGAATTCGGTTGATTGTGCAACATCTCCCGAGCAGAGAACTACTGCTTCGCCTCAATCAACAATAAGATCTCTGTCTGGAAGCGCCATCGATACAAAATCTTTAAGTGCCTCAATCGTTGCTAGTGACAGCGGTCGCTTTGATGATGCTTCTGAAGATGGCGATGGGTCCAACATGCGAGAAAGTGTTCATCTCAGTGATATAGGAGAGAGTATCTTCCGGAGCTCGGCGTATTTAGACGAGATGGGGAGAAGCCAGTATTCAGTGGAGCATGGAGACGAGGTCAGAGGCTCTGAACCCCTCCCTCCTGTCAATCGAAGTGTATACATCGAAAGCCCAACCTCAGCGCTGTCTACTCCACAAGCTTCTGTTCATCTCCCAAGCCGAGACAGCCTTGCAGCATCAGGATCCCGACCTTTTGAGGATGAAGCCTCGCCTTCGATGTTGCAATCAACAATATTGCCACTGAGAGCCCAGACCAGGTTTTCGGCCGTCCGTGTATCGCAATCTCAGCCATCTCTCCCTCCCGGAAACAATTCCCCTCAAGATGGAGACCTATCAGACGAATCTCATTATGCTCAAGAGATTGACGAGGAAGAGGGTAGCTCGACCCCGAATGGGCAGGACGACCTTGCCCAATCTCAATTGTTCAGCCATGAAGATGCTGAGAGTATGTACATGAGTGCTTTATCGCATGAGTCTTCTTCGTCGAGATTTTCTGGAGACCAGAGACAGTCGAGTGCCCAAAACTCCGCTCGTGGCAGTCCAATCTCTCCACAGGCCCGGACAGAGCCTCTAGACAACCTGGAGAAAGCTCGCCACGCTGCGCCTTTTCCAGCATCCTTTAAAGGCGAGCCTATTCGTTCTTCTATCTCACTCCCGAGCAGACCAGGGAGGAGCTCGACATTCGCTTCCGAGAGATCTATAGAGCTTCAAAGCACCACACCTGCACCACAGAGCTCAAGCGGGGTCTCAGAACGGTCAACAGCATCATCAGACGGATATCCCCGAATGTACAAACAGGTTCTTACACTTGATCGCATTGATATCTACATCCCTCCTGTGGCTACCAAAAGTGCCTCGGACTCCCACGATCCTCCTGGTACCGGCTCTATGTTGGGTTCAACTTTTGACGGGCAAAGCAATACTGCAAGCTCTGCTTCACTCAACATACCTGGTGCGTTTTCTACTCATTTTTCTACCCCGACTAGCCCCCTGCCGCCAGACATCCCTACGAATTCAGGGACAGCACAGACTACGCTGCCACCCGAAGGTCCAAGGAGTACGATCGAGGTGTTTCTCAGCGACCTGCTCGTTCATTTCGACGTCTCGGTCGGGCGCCTAGTTTTCAAGCTCATACACCAGCTGAAAGACATTTTGAAGCAAGAAATTCCAGCAAGATCTACGGCGTCAAAGGAGCCAGAGGCAGGCCTCGTTGACAGAATTTGTCTTGCGGGTGCCGATGTGATCTCTCTGAAATTCCTGGAACGGCTTGAGGGAACCTCGGGTCCTCCCGGCGAACCTGATTTCGGGCGATGGGCTACTCCTGCCGAGGCTGAGATCCTCCTCCAGACTACTCTAACTGGTCTAAGCCTCAAGTCCCATTCTATCAACTCAACGACGAAGACATCCTTGAGCCTGAAGAAATTTGTGTTCGGATATGCTGCAGAGAACATTGTGTCCTTTGATGCTGGCTTACAAATGAGGGCTTCTGTCCGAGACCTCAAAGCTTCTGCTGGCGTTGATCTATCCCTGAATATCACTCAAACATCCGAAGTAACTCGATGCGAGATCACCACTCTTCCCATGCATGTCTCGATAGATCTGCAAAGGCTCGACGAGACATTTAGCTGGTTTGGTGGACTTAGTAGTGTCCTCAATCTAGGCAGCTCGATGGCTTCAAATGCTACTATCACCGCTCATGTTCCTGGCAAACCCAAACTTCGTGGCGTTCGTTTCGAGACTCCCATCAGACCCGATGACAGATCTATGGCCCTGCAAAATAAGGCTGATGTCAGGATTGGTGGCTTCATTCTCGACCTGGTGGGCACCGAATGCAGTATCGGGATGGAAACTTCGGCCGTAAAAATTGTCAGTCGGACTGAAGGCGTTGGCGTCTCTATACAGAAAATAAAATTATCCGGTCCTCACCTTCGGCGATCAAATGAAGGTCCGGCGATCAACGTCGATATATCTTCCACTACCATCGAATACTCGCCGTCTCCAAGGGATGAAGACCTCGATCGCCTATTGTCCCTGATCACTCCATCGAAAGCTAAGTATGATCAAGATGATGACATATTGCTTGACACCCTTCTGCGCCAGCGCAAGCAAGGCTCAGTCCTCAGAATTTCCGTCGAAAATGTCCAGACTCGCATTTGTCGTTTACACGAGCTCAGCTATCTGCCAGAGCTCGGCGACGAGGTCTCAAGACTGTCCACTGTTGCGAAATATCTCCCGGATGATGAACGACCGGGTCTGCTCTCCCTAATTATGGTCAACAAGTTCAATGTGCAATTGGACGTTAATGATACTCTCGGAACCGTGCAGTTGTCATCAACAGATATCGAGATCGCGCAGATCACTCTCCCGTCACTGTTAGCATTCAGTGTTAACACTGTGTCTGCTCGCCGTAATACTTCAGAAGAGCTAATCAGCGCTGCCACTGATCCAGGACTGCGTCGACCAGGAACGAGGGCACCCGCTATCATGGCAAGAATGATTGGTGATGAAATGGAACCGGTGGTGAAGATCAAATTGTGGAATTTGAAAGTCGAGTACCGAGTACCTACTCTGATCACCTTGCTTGGCTTGACAGAAGATGCAACCGCACAAGAAGTTTCTGCGAGCCTTGCTACATCGGTTGCAACATTGACAGATATTGCAAGAAAGAAAGCGCCTCAACCTCCCGCACACGGACATGTTCGACCCGACACTTTCAGCAATGCGGAAGCCAAACCGCTTATCATTGATATGGTTTTGCGTGATTGTCTTCTGGGCTTGAACCCACTGGGTCAGGCCTCAAAACTTCTAGTTGTACTGACTGAAGCACATTTGGCGGCAGCACTTCCGAAAGACCAGAATGCCCACGCGTCGTTGGACCTGAGTAAAGCCTCGTTGCTCATCATTGACGACGTTGCAAATATACTTTCTGTAGATTCCCACTCTAGACCTCGACGGCACTCTTTCGACGGTGGAAGCACTCAGGTGGCTGATTTGGGCCTCATGGGCTATGTCCAGATTGGGTCCTTGTCTTCAGCTAAAGCTATCCTACAGATGACAACGAACAAGGAAGGGGAGCGTTCTATTGATGTGGAGCTTCGGGACGACCTTTTTGTTCTCGAGTCGTGTGCCGACTCGACGCAAACATTGATTGCTATTTTGAACGGGCTCACACCACCCAACCCTCCCAGCAAGGAAATGAAATATCGAACAGAGGTTATACCAGTTGAGGATCTACTAGCGTCACTCTCCGGAGATGCTTTCGGTACCGCTGAAGGAGACTACAATTTTGACGATGATTTCCCTATTGACGGATTAGAACCCGAAGAGGCAGGGATGGAAGACGGCGAAGATCTTGATTTCGACTCCCACTACTATCAGAAAGCATCAGGCGAGCAATATATCGGAGGAGTTCTCGAATTTGAAGCAGGTTCATCTGCCTCTACACACCTGACAAGCCGAGATACCCGCGACGGAGTCTTACTGGACAGTGTTGTCGACATACCTGAAGAGCCTGTGAGTGAACCACTTGAGTTTCAGGATGACCATTTCGGCACCGGGTCTATCTTGGAAGGCACCGCACATAGATGGAATTCTGCAAAAAATACGTACGACCGATTAAACGTGCAGAGGGTCAAGAGAAGTCCTCTAAAGGTGTGCATTCGGGATGTACACATCATCTGGAACCTCTTCGATGGCTATGATTGGCAACACACCCGTGATACCATTACCAAGGCAGTCCAGGATGTCGAATCTAAAGCAATTGAGAAACGAGCACGGAACGAAAGACGGCCAACGTTCGATCAAGATATTGAGGACGAGGAAACCGTCATCGGGGACTTCCTTTTCAATTCGATCTATATCGGAATTTCAGCAAATCGAGATCCTCGTGAGCTTTCCGCAGCTATCAACCAGGATCTGAACGACAATGCCACGGAGACTGAATCTGTTGCTACTACTTCCTTGTCTTCCTCACCCAGCAGGCAAGCGGGCTCGCGCAAGAGTAAGGGCAAGAGGTTGCGACTGAATCGAAGCAAGCATCATAAAATCACCTTTGAGTTGCAAGGGGTATCTGTCGACCTGGTTGCCTTTCCCCCAAACAGTGGCGAGACCCAAAGCTCTCTGGATATCCGTGTACGGGACTTTGAGATTTTCGATCACGTGCCCACCTCGACATGGAAGAAATTTGCCACATATATGCAAGATGCAGGGGAGAGAGAGACCGGTACCAGCATGATCCACATCGAGATACTCAATGTTAAGCCAGTCCCTGAGCTTGCTGCGTCTGAGATCGTTCTGAAGGCCACTATTCTTCCGCTCCGCCTGCATGTGGATCAAGATGCACTTGACTTCATTACAAGATATTTTGAGTTCAAGGACGACTCTGCTCCAGTACATGAATCTCCTGGTGATGTTCCGTTTCTTCAGAGAGTCGAGGTCAACTCTGTCCAAGTCAAGCTCGACTTCAAGCCGAAAAGGGTAGACTACGCGGGCTTGCGCTCTGGTCATACAACCGAATTCATGAACTTCTTGATCCTGGATGAAGCGGACATGGTTCTTCGTCACACGATCATTTACGGGATATCCGGTTTTGACAAATTGGGAAAGACGCTGAACGACATTTGGATGCCGGACATTAAGCGTAATCAACTTCCGGGTATTCTCGCTGGGCTGGCTCCAGTCCGATCTCTGGTCAACGTAGGAGACGGATTCAGGCACCTTGTATTAGTACCCATCCGTGAGTACAAGAAAGATGGGAGGATTGTCAGAGGAATTTCAAAGGGTGCCGCTGCATTTGCGAAGACCACGGGGACTGAGCTTGTCAAGCTTGGTGCCAAAGTTGCTATTGGTGTACAGACAGTTCTCCAGGGCGCAGAAGGCTTGCTTGGTCCTGGTGACCAAGCCACCAAGATGTCTTTCGACGAAGACGACTCGGAAGAGGAGAACAAACAGATCAGCTTGTATGCCAACCAACCCGTCGGGGTGATGCAAGGCCTTAGAGGCGGGTATGCAGGCCTACAGAGAGATCTTCTTCTTGCAAGAGATGCAATCATTGCGGTGCCTGGCGAGGTTATGGAAAGCGGAAATGCAACCGGAGTATTCAGGGCAGTACGTAAACATGCTCCAACTGTCATACTTCGGCCTGCCATTGGCGTTGCGAAGGCGGGAGGACAGATTTTGATGGGTGCAACAAACGCGCTGGATCCAACTCACTTACAGAAAGCAGAAGCTGTAAGTAGATTTACATTCGCGTCATGGACCAGGCGTGCTAACAGTATTAGAAATATAAGAAGCATTGACGACATAATGATATTAAGCGCAAAGGTAGGGATTTTGCATGAGAAGGGAGCTACGGACAGCATTTTCAAAGCATAGTTGCGGTGCGAGGCGTTCGGCACTGTCTTGCATAGGGTACCGGAATTCACTAGACTATTTCTCACGGACCACGCACGTAGCCAATATCAAATTGAGACGATGGCGCCCATTTCATAGTGGATAGAAGAAACATATCCCCTACTTCAAATCTGGTGTCCAACTCCTTCCTGCGGGATCTGTGGAAGTCAGAGCTGAGGAAGCACTACTTCGATCCACAATGGTCCACGGCAACTTGATGTATGGAGGAAAGGAACTACCAATAGGTCCATCTTCAGGCAGCAGAAATCCTTCGTTGCTGTTGATGTATTTTGAAACAACTTTACTTCGAGGGCCGTCCGATGCAGCCCCAGGGTTTCATCGGAACCGCTCTGGACCGTTGCAACCCTGCTGCGGCCAGGCTATGATAGCAAGCTCGGTTCAGCCTTGCTGCACGCGGCCCGACCAGCAATGGTGGCTCTAGGCCTCCGTTCCTCGCACAAACCTGGCTGCAGGCTGCAGGCTGCATGTTGGCATTGCATGAGACTTTGGGCTGCTCTCGGCTGCATCGAGCAGGACGAGCATCGCATGTTTGTGATCCGTGTGGAGAACCAGGCTCGTGGCATGAGCAGAGCAGTCCCCAGACCCAGCGTCGTGTCCAGCCTCCTGAGTGCGGCTATCAAAAACGGTCTAACTTACACTTACTCGTGCAATCTGCAATACTGACTCAGTTCAAGGCCAGGAAAGCCCGGCCGGGATAGCGAGCGGCTTGGGACTTTCTTCTGGCGTTCTTTGACCTTCCACGCCTCAAACCGCGGCCGGGGGTGTGCCGCTGTTAGAACTCTCATGCTGGACCGGACTCGTCCAAAATGTGTGCTGTACGGAGAGTGAGCGGAATACCGCAGTGCCTGCTTGAAGCCCCATGATTGTGGACCACGGTACTTTATGAAATGACCGAGACTCGTGGCCGTAGTACGAAGTATTAGGTAAGGGATATTTCCGTCCGGTTGACTAGGGACGCCCTCGGATTTGATAGAGCCCCCCCTGCGCCTGCGCCTGCACCTGCCCCTTGATGCGGTACACCAGGCTCGGCGGAGGCGAAATGCAGAGGACATTGGATTTGGGCTGGCGCCCTGGTCGGTGATTGAGTGAGTGAATGACAGAAGCAGCAGATCTGCCTCGCTCTCTCACCCGCCATCGTTTCTTCAGCATCCGACAACAACCCAACACAGACCCAAACCCAAACCCAACGCACCATTTGCTAACCACGACACGCCCTCACCATCATCTCACCATATTTCGACCTCACCCATCTCCCTCGACAACAGCCGTGCTCATCTCGCAGACCTCGTGTAGGAAGAAGCCTCGTCAGCGCCTCGCCGTGCTTATCTCGCCCACCCTTCACACGACCTCGACTTGACCAAATCCATATCACCATGCCTTTCTC